>ENA-OOXP01000645-OOXP01000645.1-human-gut-metagenome-genome-assembly--contig:-NODE-645-length-25289-cov-3.410438_pt1 | contig 25289 bp, 15 predicted proteins | sample MGYA00241591_ERZ501351 | MGnify/ENA primary metagenome ERZ501351 (study PRJEB25962, sample SAMEA1968361) | human gut metagenome | biome: human gut; feature: human-associated habitat; material: faeces...
ATACAGGAAGAAAGGACGGAATAAAAACGATGGCAGAGGAAAAGGTACTGGTTTTTAAGTACGCAGAGCCGCTCGGCTACAAGGACGAGATTAGAGGTATGGTTGAGATGATTGACAGGGTTGAGATTGAGAACTTTTTGAGGAGTGAGAAACTCAAAAACAAGGACTTGCTTAAAGGCAGAATTAAGATGATTTATTCGGGCAGCGGCAAGGATAATCTTGAGAACAAGGATACAGGCGAGGTTTACAAGGGAACGGTGATGTTTGTAGGCGTTTCAAGAGAGGACATTGTTAATCTTACTGATAATCAGATTAAGGCGATTAAGTGCGTTTATAGAAAGGTGGGTTAGAGAATGTACGGGGTTATTGTAATTGCACTATTTGCGGCTTATTCTTTTATCTTTTATGGAATTCACAGAATTGATAAAAGGGAAACAAAGGAAGAGATAGAAAACTTGAAAAGTTGCATTACTCACAGGGACAAGTTGATGGATGAAATGTCGGAAGAGGCACAAAAGCTCGCAGATGAAAAAGAAAAAGCTGTAAAGGCTTGCAGAAAGTACAGAGAAAAATTGAACCTTGTGTATGGAAATCTTAAGAATCTTAATGATACATACAGCAGCAATGAAGTGAACTTGTGCAAGGCGATTGAACAGAACATATACCTGAGCGGACAGCTGAAAACGTATAAGGACGCATATGGTGAGATAAAACAGAGCGAAAATTGAGATGTAACGGAAAGAAAAAAAGCGGCCATTGAGCCGCTTGACTTTCCTGCTAAAGCAATTATTTAAGTGACGAACTTTGAGAAAGGATATATAATATAATGTTTACATACAAAAGAACTATAAAAAGTGGTCCTCTCACTGAAATTGAATATTACAGATCCTTTCGCAAAATCGGGAAAAATTACGGGGGCAGAAAAATAAATCAAAGTCTTACACCCGAAAAGCAAAAAAGAGCTAACAGAATGCGAGCAATCAAAAATATGCAGAGGCTTATACTTTGCAATTTTACAAGCGGTGACTATTTTGTAAGGCTGAATGTGCCAAGGGCGGAGCTTACGGAAGATGAATTCGAAAAGATTGCAAGCAAATGGAAAAGAAAAATGCGTGACGCTTTTCGCAAAATTGGAAAAAAGTTTAAGTACATATCGTTTACGGAGTGTGGAAAGCTGGGCAAGAACTGGCATATGCACATTATCGTTGAGCGTGAGGCTCTTGAATTTGTAGAAAAGTATTGGGAGTACGACGGCATAAACTTTACTGCACTATACACAAGCGGTTACTACGAAAAACTTGCGGAATACATAAGCAAAGATGCAGCAGGGGAAAAGAGGATAAGGACAGCGAGATGCCTTAAAAAACCTGATGTTACTGTAAAAGAGGCAGGGCGCAGGGAGATTAAGAAACTTGAGCGTGGTGAAATGATAAAAATTCCTGACGGCTGTTTTATGCTCAAGGACGATGAGAACTACAATTACAACGATATAACAGGTGCAAGCTGGTACTTTGCTTTTTTGCCTCTTGCGTACGAAAAATTTGATATTTCATAAACAAGCTGTCTGCGGACGGCTTATTGGTGCAGTGGGGTGAACGAAATGGTGGACAAGAGTACGAAAGCGATTTGCCCATTTTTTTGCAAAAGTGGGGATATGAGAATAAAATGTGAGGGGTTTTGTGAGGAAGTTGTTAAGCTCACACTTGAATTTGAAACGAAAAAGCAGCGGCAAGAATATGAAGTTAATTTCTGCAACTGCAAATGCTGGCGTGGGTGCTGCATTGCAAAAATGAATGAAGAAAGATACAAAGAATGAGAAAAGCGTGTGATTTATTTCGCACGCTTAAATTAATGTTTAAAATTATGCTTGATTTTGTTGGTTTTAAGTTGAAAATTAATAGCTACGCTATTAGAATGATAAATTTATGAAATATGTGTGCGACGGATTTGAATGGTTGCGTGTGATAAGAGTATAGCAGGGCGGTGGGGTTGATTTGGTCGCAGATTGCTTTAAAATTTAAGTAGATGTAGTTAAATTTGAGCAAAAAGCAAAAAAGAAAGTGGTGCAGATGAGTGATCAAAAGAGAATTGATTGGAAAAAAATCAAAGCTGAATATGTAACGGGCGAAATAAGTCTTGCAAATATTGCGAAAAAATACGGTGTGAGTGCCTCTGCTGTGCAGAAAAAGAGTGTAAAAGAAAAATGGGCAGCAGAAAAGCGCAAGCAGCACAAGAAAGCAGCGGACAAGGTTGCTAAAAAACTCAATGACAAGAATGTTAGAAAAACGGTCAATGACATTGAGCGTGTGTGCTCGGCAGCAAGTAAGCTGATTGCAAAGATTAACAGAGCTATTGACGAAGTTGACAAGTGCGAAAAAGTTACTGTGAGAACGAAAAAGACAAAGACAGAGGGCATTAACGATAAAGGGCAGGCAGAAGAAATTGAGGAAACCGCAAGGGAAACGGATATAGAAATCTACAAGGGGCTTGTGGACACAAAAAGTATAGCGGAAATATCGAAGAGTTTGCTTAACATTAAGCAGGTGCTTGCAGGTACGGAGCAAGAGGAGAGCAACAAGGAAATCAATATTATTGAGCTGCCCGAAATGCAGCTGCTCACTCCACCCGAGGAGGATATTTTGAATGATTAAAAACAAAATTTGGACGCCGCAACCTAAGCAGCGGCTTATGCTGAGCCGAGGCGAGGACGAGGGCTTTTACGGAGGTGCGGCAGGAGGTGGAAAATCGGACTATCTTGTGATTGAGGCAGTGCGGCAGGTGAATGTGGGCAATTACAGAGGACTTATTTTGAGAAAGACAGTGCCCGAACTTGAGCAGTTGATTGAGCGTGCAAGATATTATTACACACAGCTTTGTGCAGATGTTAAATTTAATGACACGAAGCACACATTTACATTTCCGAGCGGCGCAAAAGTGCAGTTTGGTTCGCTTTTTCGCACGCAGGACAAGTTTAAATATCAGGGCTTGCAGTATGATTTTATAGGATTTGATGAGCTGACACAATTTACTTTTGAGGAGTACAGCTATTTAAAAAGCCGTAACAGAGCAAGCGGCCCGGGCACAAGGGTGTATGTACGGGCAACAGGCAACCCCGGAGGTGTGGGGCACGGTTGGGTTAAGAAAGAATTTGTTACTGCCGGAAAGCCGTTTACTACGATTTGGAAAAAGTTAGCGGTAAAACAGCCTGACGGTATGCTGAAAAGCTATTGGCAATCGAAGGTGTTTGTACCGTCAAGTGTGTTTGATAATAAGAAATTGCTTGAAAATGACCCGATGTACCTCAAGAGGCTTGCAGACCGCCCCGAGGCGGAAAGGAACGCACTCCTTTACGGCAGTTGGGACAGCTTTGAAGGGCAGGTATTTACTGAATTTACGGACGATCCGCAGCATTACAATGACAGGCGATTTACTCATGTGATTAATGACTTTAAAATTCCCTGGGGCTGGAAGATTATACGCAGCTTTGACTGGGGATATACAAGGCCGTTTTCTGTTGGCTGGCACGCTGTGGACAATGACGGTCGGTATTACCGCATACGAGAATACTACGGCTGTGCGAAAAACAGCCCGAATACAGGACTTAAAAAGAATTTTGACAAGCTTGCTCAGGAGATAAGAGAGATTGAGCAGAATGACGAAAATCTTAAGGGCAGGAAAATAATGGGTGTTGCTGACCCTGCAATTTTTGCGGACAACGGCAGCGGTGCAAGCATTGCGGCAAGTATGGCTAAATACGGCGTTTACTGGGAGCGTGGGGACAATGAGCGTATAGCAGGACTTATGCAATTCCACTACCGCCTTGCTTTTGATAATGACGGAGTGGCTATGTACTACATTTTCAAGAGCTGCAGGGAGTTTATTCGCACTATACCGAACCTTGTGTACTCTGAAAAATATGTTGAGGATATTGATACGGACGGAGAGGACCACCAATATGATGAGGCGAGATATGCGATGATGATGAATGTTATTAATCCACGCAGGAACGCACTTGAGCAGGTGCCGGAGTTTGATCCGCTTGACAGAAGTAATATTTTTTAGGAAATAAGGAGGAGAAAATGGAAGTAAAGAGAGATGAGAACGGCGTTATTATGCCGATTCGCACATACTCGGCTGAGGCGGAGGGTGTGCACCCAAAGAAAAGTTTTAATGCGGTAGTAAAAAGTAGGGACATTAATGCAGTGGCAAATGGCGGTGCAGACGATGAAACCGATGAGGCAGCGGCTCAGGGCAGTGCAAAGGCGATTGGAAGCGAAGAGATTGCAAAGGCGAGAAGTGTGCTTAATGACTACATAGCGAGCAAAAAGAGCTATGATGTGCGGTACAAGAACAATTTTGATACATACAATTTGCTTTACACAGATAACGATAAACCGAAGAAGTACAAAAGTGAGGACGGCAGTATAAGAAATGAACTGATTCCGAAACGCATGGGAGGTCAGACGCTTAATGTGATTATGAACAAACATGCAGACCTGATGGACAATTTTCCCGAACCTGTTTTCTTGCCGAGAGCGAGAGATGACGAGGAAACTGCTAAGATGCTTAACAGTGTAATGCCGTGTGTACTTGAGCGCAACGGCTTTTTACAAGTTTACAGTGAGGTGAATACTGATAAACTTGTCGGCGGTACAGGTGCGTATGCGGTAGTATGGAACGGAAAAAAAGATAATGGCGTCGGCGATGTAGAAATTTGCAAGGCGGATATTCTGAGCCTTTTTTGGGAGCCGTTTATTGAGGATATACAGGACAGCAGAAATGTGTTTTATGTGCGGCTTTATGACCTTGAGGAAGTCAAGGAGATGTATCCACAGCTTGAAGATGTAAGCTCAAGTACAATGGGACTTGAGAATTACAGAACATATGACAACAGCAACAAAGAAAACGGTAAAGCAGCGGTTATAGACTGGTACTACAAGAAAAACGGCGTACTGCACTTTGTGAAGTTTTGCGGGGAAAAGGTACTTGAGGCTACGGAGAACGAGCCTGAAAAGTACCCGAATGGACTGTATAACCATGGACTTTATCCGTTTTTCCTTGATCCTTTGTTTAAGCTGAGGGATACTCCGGCAGGATTTTCATTTGTTGACATTTGCAGGAGCTGTCAGAGCAATCTTGACGAGCTTAAAAGGGATATTCTAAAGAACATAAAGGTAAATTCTCAGACGAGGAGCATTATTAATTCAAATGCAGGACTTAATATTGCTGACCTTAACGATTTGAGCAAGGATTTTATTGAGGCACAGAGTGTTGAGAACGCAACAAAGCCGTTTGAAACTAAGGACATTGCGGCAGGTGCGCTGAATATGTACAATGCACTGATAAATGAAATCAAAGAAACAACCGGTACTAATGACGCAAGCAACGGTGCCGGCAGTGCGGGTGTGACATCGGGTTCGGCTATTGCGGCACTGCAAGAGGCAGGCGGAAAGATAAGCAGGGATATTAATAAGAGTGGTTATCATATATTTACAGAAATTTGCAGCTGCATTATTGAGCTGATGAGACAGTTTTACACTCTACCGAGATTTTACAGAATTACGGGAGAGGACAACAAGACAGAGTACATTGATTTTGACAACTCGCAGCTTATGAAACAGCAGACAGATGAAAGCGGACAGATATTTGACCGTATGCCGATTTTTGACATTAAAGTAAAAGCGCAGAAAGCGAGCCCGTTTGCGACGGCTGCAAGCAATGAAATGATGATGAACCTTTACAAGCTCGGATTTTTTAATCCGCAGAATGCAGATTCTGCGCTGATTGCTCTTGAGGGTATGAGCTTTGAGGGGAAGACAAAAGTAGAGGAAATGATAAAGAAAAATCAGACGCTTGAGCAGACGGTTCAGGAGCTATACAACAAAAATCAGATGATGAGTGAAATGCTTGCGAACAAGGAGGCAGTAAATCAAAATCCTATGCAGGCTCGGAATAATGCGGTTATGAATGGAGGTGCAGCGGTATGACAGAGATAAAGACGCAGATAGAGTTTGATTTTAAGCAGCCGAGCACAGCAGTTTTTGAATTTGAATGCAAGGGTCACTGTACGCACGATGTGTGCGTGAGTGTAAGTGCACTTGTGAGCACGCTTGTACAGATTGTTAAAGACACAGAGGCAAGACTTGAAGAACCTGAGATTGTATACGAGTACGGCGATGTGAAAATTAAATGCGTATGCGAAAGAATGGTATTTGAGCTTAAGTTAAGACAGAAGATTGAGGCGATTATGACAGGCCTTGAGATGTTTGAGGAAAACTATCGTGACGAGATTGAAATTAAAAACGGTGGGGTTGTTTTTAAAAACAGCGAAATATTATAATTAAAATATAATGGTGAGAGTGAGTGGAGCTTATCGCCCGGCACGCCGGAAAGACGGTAGGACACCTCGGAAAGACGAGAGAATGGAGAAACTTATGGAAAAATATACGAAGGTCATTATTAACCTTTTTGACGGTGAAGGTGCAGGAACAGCAGACGGAAACGGAGAAGGGGCAGGTAATGGCAGCGGTGCTACCACAGGCACACAGGAAACTGAAATAAAGCAGGAAACCAAAGCTAAAGCGCAGAGGCTCGGGCTTAGTGATGATTTGCTTGAGAGCTATCAGAATGCTTACGGCTACAAGGAAGGGGAAGAACCTGCGGCTGAAAGTACAGAAAGACAGCAGGCGGAAAATCTTGACGAGGAATTTGAAAGTCTGATTAAAGGCAAGTACAAAGACCAGTTTGGCAAGAAGATGAACACTTCATTTTCTGAGAGATTTTCTAAAGCAAAAAATCAGATTGACACGCTTAAAAATCAAGTAAGTACCGACAATGAGATTTTGAGTATTATTGCGAACAAATATAATATTGACAGCAACGATACTAATGCTTTACTTGAGGCTGTAAAGGGTGATTCGAGCTACTTTAGCGAAAAAGCACTTGACAGCGGTATGACTGCCGAAGAACTGCAGGATAAGTATTTCAGCGACAAAGAAGTAAATGAAACCAAGGAAGAGCTTAACAGATTAAGACAGGAAAAGGCGATGGCAGAGCTTGATACAAGACTGCAAAACATGGCGCTGAAAACAAGAGAAACTTACCCTGATTTTAATTTGCAGGAAGAGATGAATAATCCTGCATTTACGGCTGCGCTTGATTTTATTGCTAAGAGAAATACGGAGAAAAATAAGTCCACAGGCAAAAATGATGAAGTGTTTGACACAACATTCGCATATGAGATGGCGCACGCTGATGAACTGAGGCAGCAAATGGTGAACAGAACCGCAAAGGCTGCGATGAGTGCTGCTACTAAGCATATGCAGGCTAATGCTAACAGAATAAGCGAGAATGTTAATCAGAGAAGTTCAAGAGCTGTGGCGAAGAGTGTAAAAGATATGAGCGACAGTGAATTTGATACGCTCGTAGAGAACATTAAGAACGGAACGGCACATATTCCGAGATAAGACGCCGTTTCGGGAAAGGAACGGATATGAAAAAGTTTATTGAAATTAAATTAAATCTCTTTGATGTTACGGTAGACGCAGGTGGTGTGAACCGCTCAAACGGCTATGTGGTGAACGCATACGGTAACACTGAGGAAACAAGCGGCAATGATTTTACACCCGAAAAGGCGGTGTTTTACAACAGAGTGTTTCTGAAAAACCATCAGGAAAAGCTGGTGCACGCTCAGTTTGGCAAGAGGGAAACATTCCCAAAACATAACGGCGGTATTGTAAACATCAGAGGTCTTACACCGTACCCGACTGCAACTACACCGCTTACCGAGGGTGTTACACCTCCGGGTAATCAGATGAATTTCTATTACATTGAAATTCCGGTAAACCAGTACGGTGCGTACACTCCTGTGACCGATTTTGCACAGTTTGCAAGCCGTGATGATATTCTTGTGCATGACGCAGAAGAGCTTGCAAGTCAGAGCGGCAGAACACTCGAGGAGATTGACGCAGCGGCACTTAACACAGGTACATCGGTTATTTACGCACCTGCGGTTGCAAGTGACGGTACAGAAACCGAGGTAACCACACGAAAGGGTATTACTAAGCTGTCTACCCTTACGGTTGATGTGCTTTACAGAGGATTAAACTACCTTGAAATGCAGAATGCCGAGCCGATTGGCGACAGTTTTGTAGCGATTATTCACCCGAATGTAAAGTATGACCTTATGCGTTCTAAAGACTTTATCGAGGTTACAAAATACTCGGCAACTGAGAGAATTTTTAAAGGCGAAATCGGTATGATTGGCAACATTCGTTTTGTGAAGTCGAATATGTCTTGTGTGTTCAAGAAAGCAGGTGCTGAGGGCATTGATGTTTACAGCACACTCTTGCTCGGTAAAGAGGCGTACGAGGTGCTTGAGATTGAGGGCGAGGGTATGAAAACAATTATTAAACCGCTCGGCTCAGGCGGTGCTACTGACCCGCTCGACCAGCGAGCTACGCAGGGTTGGAAGTGCACACATGGCATTGGCATTATTGCACAGACCTGCATGGTGAGAATTGAGAGTGCGAGCAAGCTCAGCACAACAAAAATTACAGCGTAAGGAGTGAGAGTGATGGCAACTAAAGCAGCGGAAAAGGTTACTGCCGAGGGTGAGAAGATTGAGATTGACAAGTCACAGCTTGACAGTATTCTTGCTCAGCAGGAGGAAATGAAAGCAACGATTGCTCTGCTTACTAAGCAGACACAGAGGGACGCTGAAAAACTTGAAGCCGATGACAGGGAAAAAACCGAGGAAAAAAGACTTTTAGGTCTTGTGAAAAAGGCAAACGAAGAGGCAGAGGAGCTTGTTGAGGCACATATTGATATGGGCTCACTAAAGAGCAACAAGAACCTTGAGCTTAACATTAACGGCGTGCAGTCGATTATTCCAAAGGGTCAGACGGTGACTATTCCCAAAAAGGCAAAGGAAATTATCGACAACGCTAAAGAGCAGCAGGCGATTGCACTCGGCATTCAGAGCAAGAGAGCAAAGGAAGCAGAGGACGCTATTGCCGAGGAAAGAATTTAACAACAAGTTCCATTTGGAAATCTCTAATAATCTGAAACGGACGGTGGCGGTGGCTATCGTCCGTTTTGCGTATGGGGTGATATTGATGACTATTGAACAGGTAATTGACAATGTGAAAAGGCTCAAGAGAGATTATGCGGTGAGTGATGAGCAGATTATTGCAGATATAAATAAGGTTGAGATGTACATTGTTTTGAATGTTGCAGCAAACAGAGAGGGCGGAAATGAGATTGCAAGAGAGTACGGAAAGTATGATTTGCAGACGGACAGAGGAAAAGAGCTGCTTGTGCCTGCGCCTTATGACGGAATATACGAGGCGTTTTGTGCAAGTATGATTGATTTACAGTACGAGGACAGCGAAAGATATGTGAATGACAGTATAGTGTATAAAGACCTACTAAATGACTTTACAAGCTATTGGTACAGAACGCACAGGCAGACAAGGTATAACAGATATTATATGTAAGGGGTGAAAGGAATGTTGCCGGAGCTTAACAATGTAAGGAGAGCGACAAGTGAGATAACTGTATTTAAAGGTTTAAACAGGACAAGCAATACAGGATTTTCGAGAGTGTCTACATCAAGCACTACTTTGTATACGGAATTTAAGGATATGAAGAATATGAGCGGTGACAATTTTCCGATTCTTTCGCCGAGGAAGAACAGGGCAAGAGTTACTGCGAGAGAAAGTGCAAGGATTGTAAGTAATGTGATATGCGCTAATGACGGACTTATTTACCTTGACAGCAGAGGCTATTTGTGCAACAACGGCAGACTTATTGAGATTAATGGATATGAGTATGATACAAAAATAGAACATCAACTTGTCCAATACGGCAACAATGTATTGATTTTTCCTGATAAAAAGTATGTAAACCTTAGCAGCGGCGCTGTAACGGATATTGAAGTGCATAATAATGGAATACAATGCAAGGCTGTGCAGGACAGCGAGTATTACGGCTTTTATTGTTCGATTGACAAAATTGCGCTTAACACAAGCGTTAAGCCAAGAAAAAAGGTGATGTCGATTGCGGCTTACATTAATTTTGCGGACAGCAGTGAGCAAAAAGGAAAGGAAGGCGGAGCAAACTATGCAGAGTTTATAAGCAAAATTGAAGTAGGCGATACGATTGAGGAATGTAAAAGTGTGCCGAGTAAATTATGGATGTGCACAAGTGAAGAAGAGAATAAAGATTATTACGGAGGAAAATTAAAATATTTTACCGTACTTGAAAGTTATTACCTGAAACTTAGTGCCGAGGGAATTGGAAAAGGATTAAAAACCGGGGATTTTGTGAAGATTTCAGGCATTGAACACAATGTCGGAGAAACCGAATGGGATAAAGATAACAGTTATGTTGAAACACTTAATAACAAATTTTTTAAGTTATATGATGTTGCTCCTGATTACATTGTAATTAAAGCAAACATAGATTCAAGTGTACCATACTGCGGAATAATTAATGTTGAGAGAATTATGCCTGATTTGGAAACCGGCATGATAATGGAAATTGACAACAGACTGTGGGGATGTTCAAGTAAGAGTAATGAGATATATGCCTGCAAGCTCGGTGACTGTGAAAACTGGTATGCGTACAGTGACGGCATAGCAACGGACAGCTTTGCGCTGACTGTGGGGGTTGAGGGTGAATTTACAGGAATTGCAAAGATGAACAGTTCTGTTATTTTCTTTAAGGAGAATTACGCACTGAAAATATATGGCACAAAGCCATCTAATTTTACTCTTACAACATACAGGGTTAGCGGAGTTGAGAAAGGCAGCAGGCAAAGCGTAGTGAATATGGGAGATTATCTGCTGTATAAAGCGAAAAACGGAATTGCACAATACTCAGGCGGTACGGCTGTGTTGATTTCGGAAAGTGCGTTTGGAAACGAAAAGTACAGAAACGCTGTGGCAGGAAAGCACAAGAGCAAATACTATGTAAGTCTTGAAAACATTAAGGGTGGAAACGAGATGTTTTGCTTTGATGTGCAGAAAGGTTTATGGCACAAGGAAGACGATACGAGAATGCTTTGTACAGCGACATATAATGATACGATGTACTATGTGAATGATGAGAATAACTATATTGTGTGTGTTGAGAGCGAAAACAGCTTGCTTGACAACATTATGTATTACGATACAAAAAAGTGCGGAAAAGAGTTTGAAGACGGTACAGGCAGAATATACGGCGATGTTGATGATGACGGTGTGGTAACTGCTGATGATTTGCAGTTACTTAAAGATTATATAGCAGCTGAGAAAGAACTAAAGCAAAGTCAGATTGAAACAACTGATGTTAATGATGACAACAGTATTGACGCAAGAGATGTAACACTGTTGCAGACATATTTGACTAAGCAGAAACTTGAAATTGAAAACAGTTTTGAGTGGTTCTGCGAAACCGGAGATATGTATGACAGCGACTTTGACACGAAGTTTATAAGCAAGGTTGCAATAGGGATTAAGCCTGAAAAGGACACGAAGGTAAGAGTGCTTGCGAGGTTTAGCGAAAGCGGCGAATGGAGCGAGCTGTATAGGATATATTACGATGAGAAAAAGCCGAGGGTGATACCTGTGCCGCTTAGGAGAGCTGAATTTTTAAGACTTAAAATCGAAGGTGTGGGGTATTGTGAGATATACGGCATTAACATTACATATCAGAAAGGAAGTGCGGTGAGATAATGGCAGTGCTTAGAATTGACCCTCCGCCTGCGAGCAATGATCCGGGTGTGCTGAGGAATTACATTGCAGACCTTTACGAGGCGCTTACGGGAGTGCTGTACAGTCTTGATACGGATAATATGAGCGAGGACTTTTTGAAGAATATAAGCACGAAAGGGGACGATGAGAGTGGCATATAACATTTATGACGCAAACAGCGTGAATGACGCTACAAGAGCATACAACAATGTTGCAAACAATGCGCCCACATTTGCGGAAAGCACGCCTACAAAGCAGGCGAGAGCGCAAGCAGATAATTATGCTAATTCGTACAAAAACAGAATAGACGGCGGATATAAGAGCAGCTACAGCGATACTTTAAGTGACCTTGCAGATAAGTATATGAACAACAAATTTAAGTTTAACGCAGATGACAGCTCTGAGTATCAGCAGTATAACGATAAATACAAGCGTGAGGGAAAAGTACAGCAGGAGAATGTGCAAGGTTCGTACTCTGCAAACACAGGCGGCTACACAAACTCATATGCTCAGGCGGCAGGGCAGAAAGAATACAACAACTTTATGGACGAGCTGCAAAACAAAATACCAAGTCTTAAGAACAGTGCATATCAAAATTGGAGCAGTCAGCAGGAGGATACGCTTAATAAGATAAGTACATTGCAAGGCTTTGATAATGCACAGTATCAAAGATACAGGGATAAGGTGCAGGATGACTACGATTTTATGACCTATTACGAAAATAAGTACAGCACAAGCAAGGGCCTTGATATGAGTAACTTCCAAAATGAGCTTGCGAGGTGGCAGGCTCAGATGTCGGCAGCGGCAAGCAATTTGAGTAATATACGAAACCTTGCAGAGCAGCAGTATGAGCACAATAATGTTTCTGCTGATACGCAGGCGAGTATTGACAGTTCAAAAAGGCAGAATGACGCTTATTATAATTATTTGAACAGTAAATTGCAGAATGATTGGGAGAATAACATATGGGAAAAGATTTGAAGTATTTGGATGTGGCTGAGGACAATGCAGCAAAGGCGGCGATGGAAAGCGGAACATACAGTGGTTCTTACGGTGATAAGATTGATACAGCTATTAACAGCTGGCTTAGCAACAGAGGATTTGACTATAATACGAGCAATGACAAGGACTACCAAAAATATGTTGAACAGTACAAAGATAACACGCAGACGGGCGCACAGTTAAGCAGACAAACAGCCGCACAGCTTGCGAACGGGTATGAACCGAGCTATGCGGATGTAGTGGCGGGTGAGGTTGCCAATAAGCATATGGAGAATGTGAGCGACGCAGTGCCGACTTACAAGCAGATGGCGCAGCTTGACTACAACGCTGAACAGAACAGGCTTGCTAATGCAGGCAATATATATTCTCAGCTTGACAGTACCGAATACAGCAGAAACAGAGATTTGACACAAGACTACAAAAATCAGCTTAATACTTTATATAACAGATATGTTGCAGACAGACAGAGCGACTTACAGCTTAACGAGCTTAACAATAGCATATACGAAACTAAGCTGAATGCTGAACAGAACAGAATTGAGGACGAGAGAAACGCTGAAAACAGCAGATACATTTACAACACACAGAGTGCAGACAGTAAGGCCCAGATTGCACAGGCGGAAGCTGAAAATAACAGGAAAATAGAATATGCAAAATCCGAGGACGCATATAACAACTGGGTTGAAAGGGTAAAAGATATGCAGAAGAAAAGCAAAGATAAAGGAAAAACAAGAAATGCGGAGGCTGTATTTGCAGCTATGGGTGTTACGAAGAAAGACTTTAAGGAAGACGGGGACAAATATGACGAGAAAGGCATTAACAACTATGTGACATACTCAAAGGCATATATTGACGGTGCACTTGAGGCAGGAAGAATTAACAGTGACGAAAGAGATTATTTGTACAATAAAATCGGTGTTACATCAGATGATGAAAAGTACAATAACGGTATTGCAGAAAGTTTTATTAATGCTTATTTGAAGAAAGAAGATAAAAACGGAAATGTATCGTATGCAAACGAGGCGTTCACGAAAAAGCAGCTTGAGATTGGTTTTGATAAGGGCCATATATCTAAAGATGATGTAGCGTATATTGCTGCCAAATTAGGAATTAACATATAGGAGGAAAAAATGATTAGTAATATTGATAAGACAGAGAGTGAAAGACTTAATCAAAAGCTTAGAGATATAGTGACAGGTAAATATCAAAGTCCTGCGAAGCAGAGAAATAATTTTTTCAGTACAAATCTTAATCATGTACAGAACGAAGACAGTAATTTAAGTATTGTGCCAAATGGAACGAAAGATTCCAACGGAGTAAAACATTACACTCTTGAAAAGAATGCACCTGCATATTTACCCGGTGCAGAGAAACTGTTTACTGTTCGTAACAATATTGTTAAAAATCAAATTGAAAGCATAAACAAGCAGTCGGAACGAAACGAATATTATACACAGAAGTATAAGGATACTCCAAAAACTTATGAGGGGTACATGAATCACGCTCAGTATGTAAGCAGTGACGAAAGGAAATGGCTTGAAAAGCAAGCCGAACAGTATGCAACAGCCGAGGACTATAAAAAAGAGGCTGATAAGGCAAAGGCGGATTATAATTATTATAAAATTTTGGGTGAAAAAGTAAAAAATGAGTCTGTATATTACCAATATGTAAGTGCAAGCAAATATGCTCAACAAAAACAATCAGACCTACAAAACAGTGACGATAAAATTGAAAAACGAATGAATGAAGCTCAAGATTCCGAAAGAATTGCCGAAAGCAAAGGAAAAGAAAAGTATTACGAGGAAAAATATAAAGACACTCCAAAGACATATGAAGGATATATGAAGCATGCGCCTTATGTAAGTGAAGAAGAAAGACAATGGCTTGAAAGTCATGCGGACGAGTTTGCAACAAGTGAGGATTACAAGAAAGAGATCGAAAAAGCAAAAGCTGAACATGCTTATTTATATCATATATATAAGGAAAACGAGAGTAATGGCACTACTGCATCAAAAAGCGATAGAAAAATTGATGACGGTATTATTTCTAAACTAAATGAAATAAGCAAATACGAAAGTAAATTAAGAAAAAAAGAGTATGAAGAAAAGACTAAGGATATTCTTGAAAGTGACGCAAGGGTAAGGAGTATTGTACAGCAGTATTATGCTTATCAGAAAAATTCTGAACAGAGAAAGTCTGATAATGATGAGGCTGTGAGAATTGATTTAAAAAGCGGAAATAAATACACTCCTGAGCAGGAACAAAGAATTGTTGAGAACTTTAACAATCTTGCAAACGAGGGATATGATCCGAAAGAATTATACACTTATTATGACAGAGCTATGCAGGAGCAGGCATCTATTGAAAACTTGCAGAAAATTCAACAGGACGCAATGAACAATCCTGTAGGTGCGAGTGCGTGGAGTGTACTTGATAATGCCGTTGGCTCTGTAGGTGACGCTTTTAAGTATATTGGTGCGGGTATTGCGGAAGGTGTTACAGGAGAGTATCAATGGATTAATACATATGATACCGCAGCGGCAAGGGTTAATACTGTAAGAAGCACGGTATCTGACAAAATAGGTGCGGATATCGGGAATGAAACTGCCGGCAAGGTTGCGTCATTTTTATATCAAACAGGTATGAGCCTTGCTGATTTTGCGGCAACCTTACCGCTCAATCTTGTACCCGGTGTCGGTACAGGTCTGCAAATGGTTTTGCTTTCGACAGAGGCAGGAACAGCAGCGGCAAAAGACGCATATGAAAATACAGGTAAAGCCTCTAATGCACTTATGACCGGTGTTGCGGCAGGTATTGCAGAAGCATTTTTCGAAAAATTCAGTATTGAAAATTTAAAGGATTTCAAGAGTGTTGCCCCAGACAGCGTTACAAGCATACTTAAGAATGCAGGTAAGCAGATGTTTACGGAGGCAAGCGAGGAGGGATTAACCACTATTGCCAATACTATGACAGACTGTATTATTAACGGTAATATGTCATCTATAGCACTTGAATACCAGGGGTACATTGATGAGGGTTACACAAAAGATGAAGCAACAGCAAAGTGTGCAGAGAGCTTTGCTAAGCAGGTTGCACTTGACGCAGCAGGTGGTGCTGTAAGCGGCGGCGTGCTCGGCGGCGGTGTTAGTGCTGTAAGTTATGCTAAAGGCAAAATAAACACCAATATTGATATGAAAAAGAGTGCGGAAGAGATTGGCAAAGAGGTTATGTCAGATGAGAACTTTGACATTAATCTGCTTTTGGAACAAGCAAAAAACAGTAGTAACGAAAAAGCTGAGAATATTGCTAAGTCGATTGAGAAGAAGATGAGCGGCAACAAGAACTACAAGGTAAACAGCGTTGATGTTGGCAACCTTATGAAACTTATCGGCGCCGAAAGTTTAAAAAATACGATTAGTGAGAACACTGATGTAAAAAATGACGGAGTTACCGCAAATGAAGAGAGTATCAACACTATAAGCAAGGAAGAGATTACAGAACATATAAAATATAACTTTGGCAACAGTCATAAAAACGGCATTACGGCAACAGACAATAAAGGCAAGAGTGTTGTTATTGTAGGATTTGAAAGCAGTGCGAGATATTACGGAGAAGCGGATAATAAGGTGCGTGTTATTGCTGATGACGGCAGGGTATATAATGCAGACAGTTTGACTTTTAATCTTCCAGAATATCAAAGTCTTATGAATACTGCGAAAAACTTTGATACAAACGGTGCGGGCACGCTTGTGCAGGAATACGGCGATTATGTTAATTTTAAAGGCAAAGAAAGCGATATTAATAATTATATAGATACATTTACACAGTTATACGAAGCGGGAAAAATGGGAGCCCGTTATAACAGAGTAGCCGCAATGAAATATTACGGGAAATATATTGACGCAATCGGTCCGCAGAGAGCAATGCTTGCGGTTGAGGCGGGCAATAAAGATTCTGATTTATTCTTCAACAATGAAGAAAAACTTGCGAGAATAGACAGAAGTTCAAATGTAAAGGCTAATGTGTATGTTGAGAAGAGTGCCGAGGAAACAGTAAACCTTGATGAGGGTACAAGACTTGCACTTGAAAAATTAAGTGAAATGACAGGCAAGGAGATTATACTCACTGCCGATATGGACGAAAACGGAAGAATTGATTTTAGGAACGGTAAAATATACATAAGAGCAAGCCTTGACGGCAATTATATTTTACCTGTTGCAATGCATGAAAGCATGCATTCGTTTCGCAGGGAAAGTCCGAAAGATTACAGGCTTATAAGAAACTTTGTTGTGGACTATCTGTATGCGAGCGGTCACGATGTAATGAAAATGGCTGATAATGTTAAGATTAATTACGGTGACAGATTGACCACAAACGAGGATTGTATAGAAGAAATTGTCTGCAATTCCATTATGGCTATTGCAGGTGATGAAAGTGCAACGCATAAGGCTTTGCAGGTTGCAAAAGCAGATGAGGGGGTTCTTCAAAAACTTGCAAATGCAATAAAAAATCTTGCGAGCAAAATTAAAGAGTTTATCATTACTCATACAACAAACGAAGCAGCTCAAGCATTTGTAAATGATGTAAAGGCGCTTGACAAACTTGCAGAAATGTTTAGCAATGCAGCGGATAACATTAAGGCAAAAAGTGAAGAAGTAATTACAAATGAGCAAAAAAATAACACCGACAAGGGTGTTGGGAATGTTAAGTATAGTATTGATAAACATTTTGCTGAAAAATATGATAAATGGGATAAGAAGTCGACGGGATTTGCTTTTAGAGTAGGTTCTACTTCAAGAGTATTAAGAAAATTAGGAGTAAACAATAAAGATATTACTTGGGACAGTTCTAAAATAATAAAAATAAAGGAAAAGCATCCTGAAATGACTGACAGTATAATAAAGCAGGTGCCTAATATACTTGAAAATCCGATTATTGTAATGGAGTCAAATACTGTTAATGGCAGACTTGTTTTATTTGGTGATGTATATGACAGCAAAAACAATCCTGTCCTTGTTGCACTTGAGTTAAATCCAACCGATAGAGGCGGAAAAAATTTAAATGTTATCAAGGTAGCAAGTGCTTATGGTAAAGAAAAAAATCTGCAAAACTTTATTAACAAAAGTAAAATTTTGTATGTTGAACCAAATAAAAAAAGAACCCATATGTGGCTGAGAGTCAATAGGCTCCAATTGCCGTTACTCAGTAGTTCCACATATGGATTCTTTAATAACAGTATATCTCAAAATTCTAAAAATGTCAATACGAAAAATGACGAAAGTAGCAATGATATCAAATACAGCATGGGAGGATTGAAAGCAGAAACTGCGGACAAGAGTGCACTTGAGAAAGCTATGGAGCTTGAAAAGGACGGTACAGATTCCGAGAAAATCCGTAAGGAAACGGGTTGGTTTAAGGGATATGACGGCAAGTGGCGATTTGAGATAGATGACAGCGAATTAGAGTTTAAAACAGATATCAAAAAGAACAGAGCTGCCGCAATTGAACTTGCAAAAATGAAAGTTAAAAGTGCAGAGCTTGAAGAAAAGATTGTAAATAATACAGCAACAAAAGCAGAGGAAAATGAATACTACAATCTTGACGAAAAAATGATTGAGTACAGAAAAGGAGTGAAATTGAGTGATGTAATAAATCATCCAAAACTTTTTGAAGCGTATCCGCAACTAAAGAATGTAGATGTTTATTACGAGATTTCTTCGGTTAATCGAGGTGTATACAGTTCAAACGGTAATGTGATAATGTTAAATCCGATGCATACGATTGATGAGCAGAAAGAAGCGATTATTCACGAAATTCAGCACGCAATACAGGGAATAGAAGATTTTGCAAACGGCAGCAGTTTGGAATATTGGGAAAATCTCGGATACAGCGATGAAGAAGCAATGGCAATGTATTATAACACTGCCGGAGAAAGAGAAGCAAGAGATGTTTCTGCCAGAAGAGATTACAATGCAGAGCAAAGAAAAAACATCCGTCCAGACATTGACAGGAAAGATGTTGTATTTGCTAATAGCGGTGATCCAGTGTATTCGGCGGATGAAAATATAATGCAAAATGATTTTGAGGAGAAAGTTGACCAAATAGAGAATAACACATACAATTCAAATGATGTTGTTATTATGGGCAGAACTCCAAAGGTGTTACAGGATATTGGATTTAATTCGTTGCCTGTTGCGATGACGAAAAATCATATATATTCTGTTGCAGTATCAGAAGCGAGGGCGAAAAATGAGGGGAGATATAAGAAAAACACTAATTATCATGATTTAGGTTTCAATACGGTTAAGCAAATTTATAATAAAATTTCTGATCCGCTTATGGTAATTGCTCACCCTGATTTTACTAATAAAGAGAGCAGGGACAGTACTCATAAAGTTATTGCATTGGTTGATTTATCCGTAAATAATAAGCAGGTAATTGCGCCTATCGTGGTAGATTTTGAAAGTAGATATAACAAAAAAATAATTGATGTCAATCTTGTAGCAACATACTTTAATAAAAACAATATTCATGATTTAATAAAAGAAGCAATAGCTTTAGAAAATAATAATCAAGTTGGTTTTTATTATTTAGACAAAAAAAGAACTCAAAGTATAATTAAGCAGAAAGGGTACCAATTACCCAGTGTACTTAATAACTTGAGTTCCAATATTATTATACGCAAAATTGATAGCAATGTCAATAAAAAAATTAATAAAATTACCCAAAGCAAGCAATTTGTAAGGTGGTTTGGTGATTGGCAGAATAGTCCGAAATCTGCAAGCAAGGTTGTGGACGGCAACGGTGAGCCTCTTGTAGTGTATCACCAGACGGGAAATGATTTTACAGTATTTGATACTAAGCATACCGGTGCGGGTGAGTTTGACAGCGAAATGCCGACAGGAATATTTATGAAGCCGACAAGCGATAACATAGGGCTTAGCGGAAACAAGCAAATGGCTTTGTATGCAAATATTCGCAATCCGCTGACTGTAAATAACAGGGCGGAGCTTGTGAGGTTTTACGAACAGAATATTGACGGTTACAAAGAAGCAAGAGATTACATAAGTAGCATTGACAGCGAGTATAAGCAAAAATATGAACAAGCTGAGGCAGAGGAGGACGCAGAATATTCAAAACTTTGGACTGCACGAGAGCAGGGAAAGATTACCGAAGATGAATATCAGAAAGCAATAGAAAGCAATGCACTTGATGAGTTGGAAGAAGAATGGCACAATAAAGTGAATGAGGCAAGTAAAGAGGCAAAGTCACTTATTGATGACTATTTCAGGAACAGTAATTATGACGGCGTGATTGTAAACAATGATGTCGGCAGCTTTGGCAGGAGCACAAAAACATATATTGCATTTGAGAACACTCAGGTTAAATCCGCAACGGATAACATTGGAACTTTTGACGGAAAAAATCCTGATATAAGGTATTCGATTGATGATACGAAACAGGAAGAGGTTGATTTCAGAAAGGCTTTGACAAGAGAAGAATGGGCAAGTTTTTATTCTTCTTTAAATAAATATAATCAAAGAGATAATTTGAAAATTAGTAAAAACGGTATATTAATTCCTGATGAACACAACACACAAGATTATAAGTTGGTTTATTATAATGGTAATTATCAATCACCAAAAGTTTTGGCAGTTTACAAATTGAAAAATTTTGATTATACTATACATGATAATCAAATGGATTTTGAGGAATTACTAAATGAATTAAGGAGGAGTGATGAAAATGATAAGTACGCAAAAGCAATTTTGGCAAATAATACGAAAGTGTTCGGAACTGTATTCGAGAGATACGGAGGGCATGGTTGGGTCACTATTGACAACACACGAGAGAGTGTTTCAGATAGAAGAAATATTAAAGAAACAGCCGACGGAGCAGGAACTTATGAAAATTCTGAGCGAGAAGTATCCGGAGGATTATCAGAAGATAAAATCTCAGACATAAGGTATGCGATTGATGACACTCTGAATGACTGGTTAGATGATTTACCCGAGGGTATTGACTATGAAAAAGTAGTTGAGAAAAACCCGGTTGTTGCCGTTGCTAAGATTTACAACAGTGCGTCAAAGACAGCGGAAAGTGGGTTAAGACAGAGCCAAAATGTAAGACTTGAGGAAAAGGATTATCTTAGAATTGCCGATAAAATTATGGATAAGTACGGCATTAAGGGAAAATATAATCCTAATTATAAGCAAGAACTTGCAGAACAGCTTACGGGCTTTATTGAGCACATAGGAGAGAAAGGCTCAAACTTTACGGATGTGTTTGAGGAACTGGTAAATGATTGCAAGGGCGGTATTTTGCTTAGCGGCGAGTATGACACAACGCTTATGAAAGACGAAAGAGAGTTTGTACTTGACTTAATTCATGACAAGACTTTGTTCATAAGACCACGAGATATACAGCAGATTGAAGAGGATTACGGTTCGGTAGCAAACTACCGCAAAAAGATGTTTGGCAAAACAAATGTTGCTATAAAGACCAAGGAAAGCGGCAGGGGGTATTACATTGAAGATGTGATTGCCCTTGTGGAAGAGTATTATCCGTATTTGCTGGATGAGAATGCTGACGGTGATATGGGATACTTATGGCTTGAAAATCTTGTTAATAATGTGTTGAAACCTAAATACAAAAATCCGTACTTTGACGGCGAAAACTCATTCTATGAAACTCCGGAAACTGCTGCTGTGCAAATGGCATTTGACTGCACAACTGAGATTATTAATCAAAAAACTTCAAGGTTTAAAGCAGACAAGAGAGCGGACAAAAAGCTGATTAGAAAGCTTGAAACATCGCAAAAAGAGGCGGTTAAGTTAGCAACAGAGCTTGCTGCGACTAAAAATAAACAGTACAGGCAGGAACTTAAAGAGGCAAAAGAAAGAAATACAGAACTTTGGAAAACAAACTCTGAGCTTAGACAGCAGAAGAACGAAGAGCACCGCAAGCGTGTAGAGCACGCAAGGCAGATGTTTAGGAAGAACATCAAGGAAAAACAAAAAACGAGGGAGCAGAGAAACAAGAATGCTGAACTGAGAAAGCAAAACGAGGCGTATAGAGCGATTGTAGCAAGCAATTACAGAACTATAAGAGAGGAGTACAACGAGGGAAGAAACAAGACGCTGTATATACAGAAACTCGGAAGAATGTGCGACAGGCTTACTAAAAGGCTTGACGGCAAGGCAAGAAACAATGAGTATATTCCCGACAGTTTGAAAGGACCTATTGTAGATGTGCTTAGGTGCTTTACAGCCAAAAACGCTAAAGGGGATACGCCTGCTGTTTTTGGAGAGTGGAATAGAATCAAGGAAGTTGGAGACAGGGTGGCAGACCTTGAGAGAGAGTATGCAAAGCTAAACAGTGGTAAAAACCCTAAGTTAGATAATCAGCCTGCCTCATTCTTTGACATTACAAGCATTCACTATAAAGCAGATGTAATGGAGAGATTATCGGAACTGTCACAAAAACTTAAGGGACGCAACATATACACGCTGACCTCTGACGAGTTGTATGCGATATATGATACTATGCAAGAGCTTGAGGAGTCGCTCAAGGACGCAGTACAGATTATTGTTGACGGAAAAAAGCAGAATTTTATGGCACTTGCCAATACGGCTATTGAAGAGGTAAAAAACAATAAGTCGATAACAGATTACTCTAAGATGAGAAATGTAGTTGCCGCACCGTTCAAGCAGCTTGGAAAAAGTTATATAACTACTCATCTTGACCCTGTGCGCTATGGCAGAATGCTTAGTAATTATAACGATGACAGTATTATATATAAGATGTTCAGCGACCTGCATAAAGGAGAAAATCACGCTATTGCATTACAGCACGAGGCAATAAGCAGAATTAAAGAGGTAACAATCAAATATTCTGATGAAGTTAAAAAAATTCAGAATGAGGATGTGAAAGAGTTTGATTTTAGGGATGTAGAAACCGGTAGGCGTGTGCCGATTACGCAGGGCGTACTTCTTGCAATATATCTTACCGACAGGCAGAAAAGCGGACATATTCATCTTTTGGGTGGTACAGATGTAAGCTATGGTAATAAAGCAAAACATTTCACTGTATTGCCTAACTTTGAGTTGGATAACATGAAACTTAAAAGGACTGCAAAAGAACATCCTAACAAGGTAAGATTTACAGCAAGCGATTTACAAAACATTGAGAGTTATGTAGAAAAGAATAAAGTGCTTATGGAGCTTGCCTCGGCTATTAGTGAGGTGTATAATCAAACACTTAAGCAAGAAATTAACGAAGTGAGTATGGCTAAGTACGGAATGAAAATTGCGACTGTTAAGAATTATTACCCGTTGCAGGTGTACGGTGACGCAGGTAAATACGAAAAGGTGCTTGAAACAGAATCTTATGATACAAGGCTTAAGAGCAGAGGGTTTACCAAAAAGCGAGAATGGTCTTCTACACCTATTGTTATCGAGGACGCACTTAGGAAATATGTTAAACAAGTGAGGGAAGTCAGCGAATACTGCGGTATGGTGATACCGATTGAAAATTTCAAAAAGGTATATAACTATTCTGACGGAACTCAGACGCTGCACAGCACGATAAAGGACAGATATGGCGTGACTGCTGAACATTATATAGATAAGCTGATCGGAGATTTACAGCAGAGAGCAGACACCATAGATAATACTTTTCTTGATAAAATTCAGAGCAATTTTATGGGAATGAAGATTGCCTTTAACTTTGGCTCTATGATAAAGCAGGTTTCTGCATTTCCTCTTGCTAACAGATACTTTGGGGCTAAGAATGTTTCGCTTGCGGCTATGAATTTATTTAGAAACAAGGTTGACTTTGATTTATATGACAAGTACACATCGTATTTATGGTACAGAAAAGAGGGCAACGGTACGGTTGTTGGTGAGCTCAGCAGGGAAATGAGCCTTGTTAATAAATGGCAGGATACTTTTGACTTTGTAGGCAAAATGGACAACAGAGTGGTTGCAAGTTTACTGTATGCGGCAGAGCTGCATGTTGAGCAGACCACTGACCTTAAAAAGGGGACTGACGCTTTTTACAGAGAGGTTGCAAGGCAGTTCGAGAAGTGTATTGACGAAACCCAGCCGAACAACATGGTTACATCAAAGCCACAGTACTTGAGGAACAAGAATTTAAGGCGACTGTCGCTTAATGCCTTCCGCTCTCAAAATATGGCAATCGGTAATACAATATTTGATTCATTCTTTGAAATGAAAGCAAGAATGGCTGATGATAAGATTAACAGTACGGCAGAAAGCAAAGCTACTAAAAAAGCCGCAGTGTTAAAATTTGTTTCGTGCTGTTCCGGTGCCATTAGTGCTAATTTGCTCTTAGGCGCTTTGTCTTTGTTGTCATCAATATGTTTGTATCATCGTTGGGATGATTTGTTTGACGATGAGGGAAACATATCTGCGAAAAATATTGGGTTTAGCTACATTAATGAAGTATTAAACGGTATATTCGGCAGCTTTGCTATGGGTGATTATTTGTATAGTGCGGTAAGCAGTGTTATTGACATAGGTAAGACTTATTACGGCTTGCAGGTTATGAATGTTGATTCTATTAATGATATGGTCAATGATTTGATAAGCGGAAAAGCATTGGACGCACTTAAAACATTGCTTGATTGTCTGGGTATTCCGGGTACTAATTTTGCAAGGTTTGGCTCATCAATATATGCTTATTACAATGATGTGGCTAAAGGCAGCGGAAGAATTATTACGGACAGCAAGGGTAATGTGGTTACTGATTACTTGCACTATTACATAGTTGAAGATAAAAAGGACGGCAACAGCTCAAGAGCGGAACATTACGAAAATATGTGGAAAGAAATTCTTATAGAAGAAAAGGGTAAAACAGAAAGTGAGGCTACTGATTACATAAAAAGCAAAATTGTTACTGCGCTTTCGGCTGACGATGATATTGAAGAGGCGGGTGTGGCTAAGGCTAACGGTAATCTTGCAGATTATGAAAAGTATAGGCAGAAAGTTATTGATTATGGCTTTGACAGCAAAGATGTACAAAAAGCTATTGACAGATTTATTAAAAGCGAGGCTAAACTTGTTTCTGAAATTGAAGATAATGAGGACCGAAAACAGGAGCTTATTGACAATGGGTTTAACGAAAAAGGCGCTGAATTTGTAATCAATAAGATTAATGAATCAAAGTCTTATGATGAAACGGGAAGTACATCTGTATTTGATGATACAAGTGAGGAAAATGAACTTGTTATGTACAGCTATTCTGATTTATTTGACGCCCTGATTAACGGTGATACTGAAAACTATAGTATGATTGAAAATTATCTTATAGAAAAGGGAGGAAAAACAAAACAGGAGATAAAGAGTGCTATGAGAAGCACAAGCAGAACAGATAAACTGTGGGGCGAATATATAGAGGCATCTACAGGCAATGACAGGCAACGCACAAGAGAACTTGTTACTCAATTGACGAGAATTTACGGAAGTTGGGAGAATGCGAAAACGGCTTTGAAAAAATATCAAAACAAAATAAAGTAAATTAATTCCCACC
>ENA-OOXP01000650-OOXP01000650.1-human-gut-metagenome-genome-assembly--contig:-NODE-650-length-25137-cov-4.048003_pt1 | contig 25137 bp, 22 predicted proteins | sample MGYA00241591_ERZ501351 | MGnify/ENA primary metagenome ERZ501351 (study PRJEB25962, sample SAMEA1968361) | human gut metagenome | biome: human gut; feature: human-associated habitat; material: faeces...
GGATTTAGGCCCGGATGATTTGAAAACCGTAATGGGACGGGGGTATGCGCTTTCTGTTTGAGCCAAACAGGAAATCAAGATATTTGTTACGATGTCTTGTTGCACCTGCTTTTGTATGGTTTCCGGACATCCTTATTGGGTTGCCCGACAATCTTATTCAAGCTATTGCGGCCGTATGGTTGGTTGTGATGTCCATTTTTGTTCCCATGCTAGTCGAACGTACAATTGATGGGTTTTAGTATACATTATAATTGCTATTTCCTTGAATTCAATTTTTCTCTTTTGTATAGTGTTTTCCTTTTGATTTTATAGCTTGTCAAATAAAAACACAAAAGACCAATTACACCAAATATAATCTCACTATTTTCACCGCCTTATATTTTCCGCTTATCTATATAATATTGTATAATTATTTCACATCAATATAGAAATGAGGAATTTATAATGCTTGAAAGAAGTCACCTTGAGTCTTACATCTGTTACTGCAAATATCAAAAAAATCTAAACAATAAGACCTTGAAAGCATATCGTATTGATTTGATGCAGTTCTTTTCTTGGTTTTTTCCCTATGATGCCTGCGTATCAAGCACACACATAGAGTTGTACATTGAGCATTTGGCAAAGACGTATAAAACATCTACTGTGAAGCGAAAAATAGCTGCCATAAAATCGTTTTACCAATACCTTATATATAAGGAATATCTTGAGCACAGTCCCTTTGAAAAGCTGCAAGTTCATTTGCGACAAGAACGGCTTTTACCTCGTACTATTGATAATTATACCCTTAGTCGTATTTTCTCTGCGGCATATTCTGACTTGCGCGAGTCACAATCGAATAATCATTACTTCGTCTCAATGAGGGATGTTGCCGTCTTGGAATTGCTGTTTGCCACCGGTGTCCGGGTTTCAGAACTTTGTTCTATTACTTGTGAAAATTTGAATTTGCAGAATCAAGTCGTCCTAATCAAAGGCAAGGGCAGTAAAGAGCGCTGCATTTATATTTCCTCGCCTCCAGTAATAAGTGCATTGGCTTCATACTCCGCTCTGCGCACCACAATTGACTCTCCCGATCCTTATTTCTTTTTGAATCGAGATAAGCATCGCCTATCAGAACAATCCGTCCGGCGAATTATTTGCCGTTATACCCCCACGGATGCAGCCCATTATACTCCTCATATGTTCCGGCACTCGTTCGCAACTTATCTTTGGGAACAGTGCGGAAATATTTACGAAGTAAAAGAAATCTTGGGTCATAGCTCTGTCAAAACAACCGAACGATATGTTCATGCCAGCTTTGAGCAGCAAAAACGCATATTGACAACTATGCATCCGAGAAATACCCTAAAAATCGAATTTTAATTTCCCTATTGAGATTTTATTGCAATCAAGTGTATAATAGAATTATAAATAAGTATCCGGCTTTTTCGGTTCGTTCTTTGTCCATGTCTCTTTAGCTTACACTCCCCCACCCTTTGTTGTAGCTTTTGTATTACTGCCTATTTTTCAAATCACCATCATACATACTTTTACGTAGGGATGTGTTGTTCCTACATTTTACTGCTGTTAAACAATAAAGGATAACTACTTATTATCCTTTATTATAGGGATTCAATAAAATAAGAAAACACACTTGAAAGGATGATAAAGTATGACAAAAATATTTATAAGCTGGTCAAAGGCCAAAAGCAGAGATTTAGCCTTTGAGCTCAAAAGCCTATTGGAAAAAATGGCTCCTGACATAAATGTCTTTTTATCGGAGGACAGTATCGCTGCAGGTGAACATGTACAGGAGAAGATTATTAACCAAATTGTACATTGCGATAAGCTCCTTCTTTGCTTCACAAAGGAAAATAAGAAATCCCCCTGGCTTCTTTATGAAGCTGGATTTGCATGCGGCCTTAACAAAACAGTCATCCCGATTCTTTTTGATAATGATCCCAATTGGCATTCGTGGATTGATAACCCTATGAATATTGCGAGAGAAATAAGTGCAAATTCAGACGAATTTTATTCCGATATCATTAACAGCCTTGGAATAACCGATACTAAGTATACAAAAGCAGTTTTCTTGGACTTTACAAGGAGAATTGAAACAGTTAAAGAAAAATATCGACAAGTAGATGTTCAATGTGAGGATTTTGTAGATGCTCTCATCGAAAATGATTCCTTTCATATTGAAAGCCCAATATATAGAGATAAGACTGCATACTTTTTAAATGGATTTGAAACATACGATTTGTGGAAAACCATTGTCCATTCATTTTTATATACGGGAAAATATTTATGGATATATGGCAGGAAAAATATGAAACTTTTTGGAGGAAATTTTAGGGAGCTATTTGATTATCTAGAGGAAAAATCCACAAATAGTAATATGTCTGGAATAGATTTTCGTTGTCTCTTTCTCAATCCCAATTCTGCGGAGGTAAAGCATGCGCATTCGCAACAGGATATCTTTTTAGAAGAACTTAAAGTAACTATCCGGCGAGCAGAAAACCAAATTGGTGATAACCAAGTAATCAAAAATTGTTTTCGTATGTATGAAAACAGAAGAGAGGAAGTTATTATTCGTTTGGATAACTGTATTATTTATTCTAAACCTCATTTTGACAAAAATGGTTATCCACAATTTATGACGGATTCAAAGTTCGAGGTTTTTAGTGCATCCTCTGATCGAGGAAAAGAGTGTATTCAAAAGTTTTGCGCTATTTGGGATGCATCTGCTAATTTGTTTTAAAATAGTGTGCGAAGGAATTTTGCTACTTCAAAGAGCGTTTCCTCGGATGAAAGTCTACTATTGTTCAGCGAAAGCACATTGGGATGGGCTTTCGCCAGCAGACTTGTCTGCTTGTGTAAATCAAGATTCATTCGATATAAAAAGGGAACCCCTTCTTTTTTGTATTTTTGCGGATCCCTATTGCGTAACCGAGTCCATAATAAGTCTTCAGATTCTATAAACAGATTAACATAAGCAATATGCGATGAAAACAGCATATTGTCGTACAAAATTTCGGGAATAATATGGACTCCATTAATAATTGTTGGGATTTCTTTCCTTTGCTGGCGATGTACAATAGCAATAATAGAATTCATCATCACCTCACATTGCCGTGAAGCTGTAGCGTAGTCTAAGAAAACATTATGCGGTGTAATTTCATCAGGAATGGATATTCCCATTAAAGCCAAATGTTTTCTATATCCACGTAGAATCTCTCGTATAATATCTGTTTCCTCGACAATTCGAAAATCACAATAGTTCTTGAAAAGTTCATATGCAACAGTTGTTTTCCCAGATCCTGGAACGCCGGAAATAAATACAATTGTATCTTTAGGCACTTGAAGATACATACCGCGGTCTCTCCTCTATGTGAAATAATCCATATAAATACCAGATAATAAGTAGTTATTCTTTATTCCTTCCTGCGTTTTCAAAATCATCACGAAGCGATGTCAACCAGTAAGATAAGCAAAGTCGAAAATTATAAGGTGGTCTATATGTCAAAAGCGAGCCTTTTATGCAAGCGGATAAAGAAATCTTTACGTCTATACGGATTTCACAACCTCATCATGGACGTTCTTACTGTTTTCAGTGCTTGCATGAGTATCTTCGCTGCCTTTTCACGAAACGACATTGTGTTAGGTCTTTCCTGCCTATTGCTATTTTTTCTTCTTATAATTGTTAGTATTTCGTTCTACCTATATAAGAAGGACTCTGTGAAATTAGATCACCTATATATTGACAATTATGTTATCTCACCTGATGGAAGTTACAAAATCAAAAAAACACCTTTAATAAGTACAATTACATATCTGATTCTTACACGCCATGAGGAGCGAAAGCTTTTTAACGATCTCTCTGTAAGTTCTATTTCAACGGACTACTCATTTTCAGGTGACCCCGCGCATACAGAATTTGACGGAAACCGTATGCCAATTTCTGAGCAGAAGATTAGTTACACCATAAATTCCATGAATCGAACCTCTCATCCAATTTTCCATTTTGACTTCTATCAGATTTGGTCAATTCTCGCAAAAGGCAATAATACAACTTACGCCGTATCTTGCAAAGATGTCTCCGGTAATGATATTCCCTGTCAATGTTCGTATGTTAACATTCATTCTATGTGTAATCGGGTCACTGTAAAATTCGAATGTTCTGGTATTTCTCCTCAGCAATGCTTGTCCCTACATTTTAATAGAACTAATCGTCCCGCTGGTTTTCATAATTCAGAGGCCTTTGTATTCGATCCAGCTCAATACGATGACACCGCAAATTTCCAATGGCATCCGTCTGTCAACAGTGACAGTATCGTTATAAACGAAAGTGATATAACAGTTTATACTATTAACCGTGCAACATTTGAGAAAACTAAACTATTTAGCTGCAAATTCAAGGATTTCAATGCATATCTTCAGCAATCAGACAATCATGGGAATTTAAAGTGTTCTCCTAAAGAAATTTTTCTCATTAATATTACGCAGTCAAAAGAAACATTTGTAAATACAGTGCACTGTCAATCCACAGATGAAAATCACTCATTCTCCCTACTGTAATATTTTATAAGATACGCAGCAGTAAAAATATATTTCATCTATAATAAAAAATAGATGTCAGCTTTGATTGCGTGCGTCTCCATCTCCTACACATCCCCCTGATGTCAAGATAGGGGCGAAAAATTTTTAGAAAAAATCGCAAAAAAAATAAGCCCTACAAGGCTTTCAGTCAGTTCTGAACCGACCTGAGCCTTATAGGGCTTTACTCACTATTCTATTTTCAATGCTATTTCAGTAGCTACTTATCGAATCCAATCCATCAATTTTCTTACACCTCTTATTACACTGGCATAATCAATATCTGCTGCATACGAGTATTTCTTCTGATATGCTCTCCATAGCACTTGAATCTGTTCATCTGCTTCGATAATTTTGACAATCTCCTCGGCCTGCTCCTGCAAATTATCCGTTCCTCTCTTTTTGCAAGTTGCCGCAAAAGCATCTTTCAAAACAGCCTTATTGACCTTATCTTCGTATGTATCAACCAGCATCCGTATATCGTAAAAATCTCTCATTCGAGTATTTAAGATACCCCTCGCCAAAACCGTCTGCAACTTCTCGGCTAGTATAGTTTCCAAATTATAAGACCATAGCTTAATAGAACGATCCTCAAGTAAAAGGTCATAATTAAACTCGATTGCTCGTGGGGTAATCACGTCGCCCGTGGAAATATCAATTTTCAAGGGCGTAATCAATCTTCCCACATTGGCGTTCATGGTAACGCGGATTCCCGGATACTCCATTTCATCCATAATATTGGAAACGTCTTTAACCTCAAAAGAAACACCGTCGTCAAGGTCAATATCTTTGACCTGATTGACAACTCGCAGAGCATCCTCCGCAGACAGATTTAGATTATTCATGCTGGTGTCAATGTCCATCGTGGAACGATGCGCAACGCCAATCATTGCCGTAACCAGTATTCCACCTTTGATAATGAAGTTATCCCGATATTCTGATTGTGTCAGCCTTTCCAGAAAACGCTCCATCATATAGATTCGCATGAGTGTCCTTGCGTCTGCATTGTTCTGTTTTGCAACGCTCTTGATACGCCCTTTTATCTGTTCAGGTGTAAATCCCATTTACAGTAGTACCTCCATATAATTTCGGATGATCTTATCCACTCGAAATAGTTTTGCATACTTCATCAGTCTATTAAGGTCTTTATCTTTTCTCCCGACATACGTTTTTAATACTGCATTGAAATCCTGCACTTCTATGGAACTTCTACTCCGCACCAAGTCGCAAATTGTCCGTTCCAAATCGTACATGGGAATTTCATTTCCCTGATTACTCTTTACAGTTCGTTTGCCAACATCAAGGAGTTCTTTTTTTACTGTATAAACCTTATAGCCATCCTCTTTCAAGCGGTGAGCATTATACCCACTATAAATCGTGAGTGTATGAACAAGCGGTTCCCGATCTGTCAGTCCATAATAGTAAAACGCTTCATCATGAGAAAATACTCCCATCGGGCAGCGGCGGTGCAGTATTTCTAATTCGTCAATCCAAGTATCTTTTGCTGCGTATACGCCATGTCCGACTTGTTCGTATTCATTGGCCTTTACATATTTATAAAATTCAAATTTCGTTAAGCCTACTTTTGTTGCAAGCTGCGGTGTTAAAATCTCATGTGTTCGAGCCAAATTGTTCATGTTCATTATAAGCGTCACCTCACTTTCGTGCTTATATTGTATTCCAAATGAGCACAAAAGTCAATGTGAATTTTCTTTTGTACTCATTTTATTTGCAATATTAGCACGTTCGTCCGCTTAGACTTGCTTGATGCTCCCTATTCAACGTGCTATACTTAAATTATAAAAATCAATCAAGGGAGTGCATTTGTCATGAGCAAACGACTTGTTGCTTACTTCTCTGCCAGCGGCGTTACTGCAAAGGTTGCTGAAAATTTGGCTGATGCTATCGGTGCAGACATTTTTGAGATTCAGCCGGAAGTTCCGTACACTAAAGCCGATCTGAACTGGATGGATAAGAAATCCCGCAGCACTATCGAAATGAGCGATCCTGCCTCTCGCCCTGTCATCGCCGCCAAGCGTGATAACATGGACGAATACGACACCATCTTTGTTGGGTTCCCTATCTGGTGGTATATCGCTCCGACGATCATCAATACATTTCTGGAAAGCTACAATCTAAAAGGCAAGACGGTTATCCCCTTTGCCACCTCTGGCGGTAGCGGTATGGGCAAGACCAACGAAAAACTCACGCCAAGCTGCCCCGGCGCAAAACTGTTGCACGGCAAAGTGTTCAATTCCTATTCCAGCAAAGCCGACTTGTCCGCATGGGTAGAAACCATCAGCCTCTAATAGACACATTCCTTCGGAATGAAATACCCGCCTGGTCGAGAAGATTTTCTGAATCCTCTCACCCAGACGGGTATTCTTTTCACGTTTTCAAAACATATTCCTTACGGGCTCTTATTTTTCTTTATAGCTATCATTCCCAAACTCTAAACGTGCTTTTGGGAAGTTTGGCTAAGTCCCTCTCCCCAAAGCATTGCACAGCATCCTTTACAGGCATCGGAATATATATTTCCTTTTTTCTCCTTCCGTTTTCATTCTCCAAATATTTACATATTATTTCAATTTGCTCTCTTTTTTTGCTGTTTCCGCATATTTTATTTAGTTTACACAGTAACCGGCCCGAATCTACGCCTATCATCATATCCGGACTATCTTTCATTCTGTTTTTTATATCAAACGTTTCAAGATAAAAGATTTCCTGAACTCTCTCCATCATTATACCCCTCCTTCGTCTGATGTATACTCAACGTTTTCCCTTGCCCACTCGCAAAATGCTTTCATATCAATAGGAAAATACTCAAGATAATCTTCAATTACATCCGCAAGTGTCCTCTCAATCGAATGAAAATCCATATAATACAGCAGGGAATTCAAATCACTAGATCCTACTGAAACACCAAATGTAATAAACGGTATTCCCCTTCCATGCTCTCTCCTGTTTTTTCTATACCTATTTCCATCAAAGCTCGGAATTGCAGTTATAAAATTTTTCCATCGCTTTTTAGGTTCCGTATGAACCAGTGATTTATTTACGCTGTATATCAAACTATGCCCCACATCATACGACGCCTTCAACAAATCGTCATACTGCATTGGTTGCATGTTCATCGTTTCGGGTTTACATTCTGGTGGAATTGATATACATAGTTGAGAATACATTTTATCTTTAAGTCGGAATCGGAAATGAAAGCGCACAAGTGTCTTTTTCTCTTCATCCACTAGATTATTTCTTAGTATAGCACAAATCTGTGTTAAATAAGCATAAAAATCATCGAACACGCGGCTGTTTTTCCCTTTGTCCAGTCCAACAAGTTCTTCCATCAGTTGCTGTCCTTGCACACTTTTTTCAAGCATTAAATGAGCATAAAGAATTCCATCAACCGTAGTTTCTGGTTCTTCTTTCGGTTCTTCTTTCGTTTTTTCTTGTTCTTTCTCCCAAATCTCTATGATGGTTTTTATTTTGCTCTCATCAATACCATCATCAAAATATAAAACTCTTGTCCTCCAAAGAAAGTCGCACATTTCTTTTCTAAAATTGCTCATTCTGATTTCATATTCTTGAAATCTATCAAGAAGTTCATCAGATAAATAGCATGCTTTTCCTGTGCTATTAGGACCTCCCGTCAACCATATATATGGCATAGTCTTTTGCATGTTGATTGGAAAAACAATTTTTTTCTGATTTTCTTCAATATTTTTCGTGTACAAATCAAAATCAGGTTTAAAATTTCCCTCCGCATTAGTACCATATGAATAAATGTCAACAGAATTCAACTCAATATTAAATACATAAAACGCATAAAGTCTTTTTCTTGTATGTTGTGCCCTGACTCTATCATTTTCAGCATCGCCTTGGCCAATTCCGGTCATAAATGTGTTCAGTGTTCGAACATTATTATTCCAGTTTACAACTGTACGATTATGTGTATGTCCACATAAATAGGCGTTTGCCATTATTCTGCTGGAATCAGTCAATTCCATTAGTGCCGTTGTCTCTTCATTTCCTTCCAAGCACTGCAATGGATGATGTCCTAGACAAATTGACAAACTCGGTTCAATATTTCTGCGAAGCTTTATCGCTTCTTCACTTATTTTATCAAGCTGAAATTTTCCAAGAACAATTTTGCGGGTGTCATTTTCATCAATACAGCACCAAGAAGTATTTAGCAAAACAAAAAAATATGTTTTTTTCTCTATTGTAATTGGAACAACCCCAAATGTTCTTTCTACAATTTTCTCTTCAATATCCATCTCAAACAAATTATAAATGTACTTAGAGAGTTCCATATATCCAGTTCTTTCATATGCTTCCTGAATATTTTTCCAGAATGTATCATAAAATGTATTTCCAAATTCATATTCCTTTTGCACCGCAAAAGTTCTACATGCTGGAATTATAAATTTGCATGAATTACTTCTAAAAATATCGTGATTTCCCGGAACCAAAACAATTCCAGCAACCTTATTTCCCAAAGTTTTTTTCAAATCCTCAAAGAACTTTTTTGCATTGTCTATTGCCGCCTTATTGCCCTTATCGATAATATCTCCTGTAACAGCAACAACCAAAGTTTTTTCCCGTGTGGTGGCAATTTCCTCTTTAATATGAACGAGTAAATTTTTTAATATTTCTGGGTATGCCGCTTGTCCATCTATGTGCAAATCTGAAAGATGTAAAATTGTCAAGTCATTCATACGTATTTCTCCACTGCACAACTCTCATTTATCGATTTTCTGCCAGACGGTTCTACTATGTTCAACGTAAAGCCCTCTTTTTCATTTTTATTATACATCATTTTCTCCATTCAGTCAATAAAATCCCTTTTTCTCCGCCTTATTCTTGTTCAATTTGTCAACACCTCCGCTAAAAGATTATTTTTTACAATTAATTCGTTTGTACAATTCTTATTATATATATTTTTCCAACGCTCTCCGAATCACATCCTCACAGTTAAACTCTATTTTCATCGTTTGGTCGTCATACAGATAGACCATGCTCACAAAGGCTTCCACACATTCTTTTGTCAGCCCACCGATGTACGTTTTCTCGTTGGCCTGCTTTGTTAGAGCGCGGATTTCTTCATCCAGTTCATCGGCACACTCCTGTTCTTTCTTTTCTGTCCGTATGCTATCCTGCAATGCGGCCAGTTTTTCCGAAAGAGCCTTTTTCTTTTCTATGTACGCATCTCGCAGCAGCACACCGTCCGCATACAATTCATATAGTTTAATCTGTTCCACCCGAATAGCTTCTGCTTGCTTTTCCAAGTCCTCAATGTCCATGCAGCGCACCGTGATGGACTGCTTTTCCTGCATCCCCTGATTCACCACGTCCAGCGCATAGAACACAGTTTTTATCGCACGAGCCGCTTTTGCGTTCACCGAATATTCTCTGTAATAGCCGCCGTAGCATTTAGAGAACTTTCCTGCCGCCCTTTTATAGCCACAGCAGAAAACTATTTCCCCATACCGCTTTTCGTGCCGAAGCTGCCGTTTGCAATTTCCACAGCAAATCTTTCCTTTTAACGCGAAATCATCACCCACCTTATACTGAATGGGAGTTACGTTACGGATTGCTTTCTGCGCCTGATAGTATCATTAAATGATCTTTCCCTTGTGTATAGATAGCAATTTATTCTCCTCTTTCATGTCAAAGTTCTCTAATTTTATATCGAAATTATTGAAATTATAAATTGGTTATGATACTTTACTTTTAAGATTAGTTATCCATTCAACATATTCAATATTCTTTACAATAGGGTTTAGCCTTCCGCTTTCTTAATATAATTGCTAGCAAAGTTGGATCTACTGCTTTGCGTAGGACACTTTTCTTGATTATGACAATCATTTTACAAACACAACCGCAGGATGAGCCTGTTTTTCAATTCATGGACAAAAAGCGTTCTGAAGGAAAGTCCTACAAAGTCTACATGATGGCTTCGGCTAACAAGTTTTTACGTATCTACTACGCTAGAGTTAAAGCTGTAATGGATTCCGAAAATTTCAATTGACCAACCATCTTATATACCTTTCGGCAAGCTGTCACTTTTTTGAGTGCTTAACGGCTTATTTAGGTTATGCCTCTAACCGTAAATTCAATTTTTCAAAATTTTCTCTAATCACCTCTTGACTTTTATTAGCAGGTCTAGTTGTTGTACATGCCGGGCGCACACTATAAATCCGCATTGAAGTCGCCATAATATGCGATTTCAATGCGGATTTCTATTCTTTAATAGCCGATTCTTCTTATCTACATAATGACGTATTCGTCATGCTACAGCAAAGAGGCCACTTATTCATCACAATAAGCACTACCTATCAATATTAACTCTACACCTCTTTTTAGCTGTTATCTATACAGCGGTCCGTACTGCTTGCACGCAGCATAATCCGCAGCCTGCTGATCCTGTGTGCCGAAGCTGGCCCATGCGTGGGGGCGATAGACCTTCTCGGCCGGGACATTGTGCATCGTAACAGGGATGCGCAGCATGCTGGCCAGTGTAATGAGGTCAGCACCCACATGGCCGTAAACGGTCACGCCATGGTTGGCACCCCAGTTTGCCATAACGCTGTACACATCGGTGAACGCACCCTGTCCGGTCAGGCGCGGGCAGAACCACGTAGTCGGCCAGGTCGGGTCGGTGCGCTTGTCGATAGTGTTGTGGATCCCGTCGGGCAGATCAGCCGTCCAACCCTCGGCAATTTGCAGGACGGGGCCAATGCCCTCCACAATGTTGAAGCGCAGCATCGTAACACGCATCTCTGCCTTGCAGCGGAAGTGACTGGAATATCCGCCGCCGCGGAAGTACTCATAGTCCGCACGACACCAATCGGTGGCGTTCAGGCATGCCTTGATGTCCGCATCGGTCATCTCCCAGAACGGTTTCATCACATGATTGCCCTTGGCATCTACGCAGGCACCGGAACCGTCCAGGGCCGTTGCGCCGGAATTAATGAGGTGAATAAAGCCGTTGGCGGCAACGCCGTCAGGCTTCTGCCCGGTCACACGCTCGCAGGCTTCCGGGCTCCAGTAGGTGCGCACGTCATGGAAGCACGGTGCAGAACCGGAGACAAGGCTGCCCAGCATCATGGCAATGCCGTTGCAGGTGTCGTTCTCGGTAGCGAACGGGGTCGGGGCCTTCGGGCCGTTCCAGTCAAAGGTGGAAGCCATGATGGCTTCGGTGAAGTCAGCGTTCGGCAGCCAGTCCGTCCACTGCCGCTGACCCTGGAAGCCGCCGACCACAGCGTTGCGACCGAGTGCTTCTTCATGCCAGCCCATCTCGTCCAGACGCGGATTGCCGTATAGAATGTCACGGATGATCAGGGTCATCTTGACGATAAACTCCCAATCCTTGTCTGCCGGAACGATCTTCGACTTTGTGATGACAGGCGGCAGGTTCTTACCGAGGTTCTTATCAAAGCCCTCTTTGCAATTCTCGCGCACCCATGCCAGCGCCTTTTCATATTCGTCGTGGTCATAGATACCGATGGAAATGCGGCGCAGGATCTCGACCTCGTCTACCCACTCGGCGCGGATGCCGAAATACTTTTGCAGAACGCCTGCATCGCAGAAGCTGCCGGCAATCCCCATCGTCACAGCGCCAATATTGACGTAAGCTTTGTTCTTCATCCAGCCTGCGGCAACAGCACCACGAGCAAAGCGCAGAATTTTCTCGGCCACGTCATCGGGAATCGTATCATCGTTGGCTTCCTGCACGTCATGGCCATAAATGGAGAAAGCAGGCAGACCGCGCTGGGCGTGTGCTGCCAGAACCGCAGCCAGATACACCGCGCCGGGGCGCTCGGTGCCGTTGAATCCCCAAACTGCCTTGATGGTGTTGGGGTCCATGTCGAACGTCTCGGTACCATAGCACCAGCAGGGGGTCACAGACAGCGTTGCCGTAACATTCTGGGTAGAGAACTGCTCTGCCACGCGGGCAGCCTCGGCACCGCCGCCAATCGTCGTACAGCCGATCACGCACTGCACCGGCGTACCATCGGGGTACTTGAGGTTCTCCGAAATCAGCTTGGCGGCATTTTCTGCCATGCGCATCGTCTGATTTTCCAGGCTTTCACGGACACCGCCCCAGCGTCCATCAATTACAGGGCGAATACCAATTTTAGGATACAGCATAGTTGCACCTTCCTTATTATAATAGGGTTTTGAAACGATCATAAGCGGCGTTCCATTCCGCATAGTTCTGTGTGCTTGGGGTATATGTTTTAATGACCTCTGTCTCCGCAATCAGCCGGCGCCCCTGTGTGATGGAGTCCAGTACTCCCAAGGCTTTCAACTGAATCATAATATTGCCGAGCGCCGTAGCTTCCACCGGGCCTGCCTTTACTGTAAGGCCGCAGCAGTCTGCCGTCATCTGGCAAAGCAGACGGTCTTTTGTGCCGCCGCCCAAAACGTGCAGGGTCGTAAATGTCCGGCCTGTTACAGCGGAGAGCTGCTCTATCGCATAGCGATATTTCAGAGCAAGGCTTTCATAAATGCATCGCATTACGGCTCCCACCGTTTCCGGGATGGGCTGGCCGGTTTTGCGGCAAAATTCCTGTATTCTGCCCGGCAGGTCGCCGGGGGCAACAAATTCCGGGGCATCCGGGTCAATAAAACTGCGCAGCGGTTCGGCGGCAAGTGCCTGTTGCTCCAGCTCCGCGAAAGAATATGCCTGCCCACGGCGCTTGTACTCACGGCGGCTTTCCTGAATCAGCCAAAGACCGATGATATTTTTCAGATAATTGATTTTCCCGTTTGCACCGAGTTCATTGGACAGCCCGCTTTGGCAGCTGTCCGCCGTCAGAATCGGGGCATCCAGTTCCGTTCCCAGCAGGCTCCATGTGCCGCAGGAGAGAAATGCCGGATGTTCGGCATCCTCCGGCACACGGCATAGCGGCCGAGGCGCATTGTGTATCATGCCCTGCCACCGCAATGATTTTCGCACCGTTTGCAAGTGTGCCTGTCACCGTGCCGCTGGCAACAATGGGTGCGAAGCGGTTTTCCGGCAAGCCGTAGGCGGCCAGCACTTCTCTGCTCCACTGCCCTGTGCGGGGGTCCAGCATCTGGCTGGTGGAAGCAATGCTGCGTTCGCAGACCGGCTCAGCCCCCAACAGAGCCGCAAACAAATCCGGCATAAAAAGGATCTGCGCAGCCTTTTGCAGCAGTTCCGGGTCCTGCTCACGCAGAGCCAGCAGCTGGAACAAAGTATTGATTGCCATGATTTGATTGCCAGTATGGGCATACAATTCTTCTGCAGACATACGGGCAGCGGCCTGTTCCGGTTTGCCATTCGTTCGGGCATCGCGGTAATGAACAGGGTTTGCCAGCAGATGACCGTCCGTATCCAGTAAGCCGAAATCTACACCCCATGTATCAAATCCTAAGCTGTCAAATGTACCCGCCTTTTGAATGGCCGTGTGAATTTCTTTCAGCAGTGTTTCCACATCCCAGCAGAGGTGACCGTCCTTTTCGATGGGGACATTTTCAAAACGATGGATTTCCTCGTAGGTGAGGTTTTGGCCATCGTACACGGCCCGAATCGCACGTCCGCTGGAAGCGCCAAAGTCGAAGGCCAGCACAGTTGCTGTGTTACTCATTGCACCACGCCCTTCTTTAAAAGTACGTTGGCATAGATTGCGCTTTCCCCGGTGGCGATAATCGCATAGGCATGATGTGCGCGCTCATAAAACGCAAAGCGCTCCACCATTTCAATTTTAGCCGGGTCATTGCCGCTCTCGTTCAACTTCTGTTTATAGCTATCCCAGATAGTCGGCTTGCACGAATCGCCATCAACCACTTTCATCAGCGCGACAGGCTTTTCCACATACTGATCCAACGGCAGAAATTGCAGGATGGCCTCCAGCAGTTCTACGGTTCCGTGCCCGTCTGCACGAATCACAATGGCATCTTTGCCGATGCTTTCAGCCGGGAAATTTCCGTCTGCGAGAATGATTTCGTCGCCATGTCCCATCTCGCAGAGGACTTTCAGAAGTTCCGGGCTAAGGATAGGCGGAATGTTCTTCAGCATACGGGGTCTCCTTATTTGTCCGTCGGCTCACCTTTTTCGCGTCGCTCAAATTTGCGATAGCCGGGGTGTTTGCCGGTAATTTTGTAGTAGGAGCGGAGATTGATGAGCTTATCAATATTCTTGCGGTCAATATCGTAGCTGCCGCCGAGAATGATTGCGTTGATCGTGATTTTTGCCCACAGTTCCAGACTCTCCATGCGGTAATAGGCGGTGATGACATCGCTGCCCACCGTCAGCGCGCCGTGGTTTTCCAGCAGCATAACATCGTGGTCGTTGAGATACGGCTCGATTGCGTCCGGCACCTCCGTCGTGCTGGGAGTTCCATACGGAGTCAGCGGCACAGCGCCGATGGCTGCCACATCCTCAATCATGTTGTACATATCCATCGGGCGATGTGCCACGGCAAAGCCGGTGGCTGCCGGCGGATGGGCATGGACAACAGCATTTACATCGGCACGCTTTTCGTAGCAGCGCAGGTGCATCTTGATTTCGCTGGACGGGCGCAAGCCCTTTGCACCTTCCAGCACATTGCCCTTTGCATCAATACGCAGCAGCTTGTCCGGCGTGATGAAGCTCTTGCTCATGCCCGTAGGCGTTGCAAGGAAAGTTCCGTCCTCCAACCGCACCGAGACATTGCCGTCGTTAGCGGCGACCCAGCCAAGCTGCCACATTTTATGGCAGACATCGCAGATTTGGTCTTTGATTTCTTCGATTTGCACAGTTTGTACCTCCTAAAGTGGACTTTGTCCTTTATTTGTATTATACTGTTGCAATTTGCCCTCGTCTTTGCGTATAATGATATTATATTGGACGATATTGATATTTTAGGAGATGCCTGCCATGAAGTTTCTGGCTTCCCATGAAAGCAGTACGCGCGGCACTTTTGACTTTCCCATTGAACTTTATTATGTAGATAAAATGCACCCGCGCTATGAAATGCCGTTTCACTGGCACATGGAATTTGAACTTATGCTGGTTCTAAGCGGGGAGTTTTCTCTGCTGATTGATGGACGCTCTTACCTTTTACACAAGGGGGATGCCGCCATCATTTCAGCCGGGGCCGTTCACGGCGGAACCCCCAGCGACTGCGTTTACGAGTGTGTTGTCTTTGATATGAACCGCTTCCTCGGCAGCGGCTCCGTATGTCAGGCAAAATACAATGCGCTTTTTGAACGTGGCGCACAAATCGAGCCGTATCAACCGGCTGGCTCCGTAACCTGCCAACTGATTGACAGACTCTTTGAGGCAATGGAAAAAGAGCCGGAGGGATATGAATTTGTGACGATTGGTCTGATGTGGCAGTTGTTCGGTCAAATCCTTTTGCAGCATTCGTACACAGTATCCTCTCCCGGAAATAAACGAAATGATCGCAGCACAGCCCAAATGAAAGCGGCCTTAGAGCGCATCCGAAAGAATTACGCCAGCCGCATCACCTTGGAAGATCTCGCCTCCACAGCAGAAATGACCCCTGAACACTTTTGCAGGGTCTTTCACAGCATAACCGGGCGCTCCCCTATTGACTATTTGAATTACTACCGGGTAGAATGTGCCGCGGAGCTATTATGCTCCACCGAAGATCCCATCACGGAGATCGCATATAGCTGCGGCTTTAGTGATTCCAGCTACTTTAACCGGATGTTCCGCCGCTATAAGGCTGAAGCTCCGGGCAAATATCGAAAACTGCATAGCATATAAAATCGCGCCGACAGTGCATTGTCGGCGCGATTTTTTGGTCAATAATTTACATTCTTTCATCAATATATTCCGTTTTCAAAAGTCAGCGAATGTTTAATAATAGAAATAGAAATCTAAATAGGATGGGCGTGAAAAAATGACATATAAAAAGTTTATGAGTCTCTTTTTAATTGCCGGAAGTATCGCCAGCACACTCTGTAGCTGCGCTGCAACGGATTCTTCTGCTGTGGTCGGGTATATCGATGAGCACCCCATCACTATGGAAGAGTTCAATTACTTCTTATCCCAGCAAAAAAGCTCCGTATGCCAAAGCTATTCTCAGCTTTACGGAATCACATCTTTTGACTCCGCCTTTTGGAATAATGAATATGGTGATTCTACTCCGCTGAATTCCGCAAGGGCCTCTGCCAAAGAAGCCTGTCTGGAAGCATACGCCACACAAATGCTTGCCGAGAAGACAACTTCTGCTGAGTTCTTGTCGTTTTCCCAACTAAAAGAAAATGCAGAAAATTTCAACACTGCAAGAAAAGAAAGCACGTCAAACGGTGGTATTGTCTACGGCCCTATAGAGTATTCCTTTGATTCTTACTATCACCGTTATCTTTCACAGCTTGAAAACGATATAAAGGAATACTGGATTTCTACCAATGCTGTAAGCGATGCAGACATTGACGCTTTCTACTCTGAAAATCAAAATCTGTTCTCCCTGAATGGTGACGCAGATGTTTCTGCTATTTATTTGTCATATATTCCATCCGACCTCTCTGCTGACAACATCTTTTTGGGCCTTGATGAAGGTGTTTCTTTAGAGGATATCCAAACACAATACCCTTACGTCACAGACTGGCACACCTATTCTTTTACAAACGAAACCGAAAAGTCCGATCTCTTATCCCATGCAGACATCGTTTCACAGGCATCCAGCATGAATACTGGAGATGTATCAGAGCCGTTTTTAGATGGGACTTATCCGTGCATTATTAAAGTCACAAGAAAGGAGGACGCAACCGTTATCCCACTCGCAGAGGTTCGTAATCGTATCACAGATTACTTATTAAACTCACGGATAAGCACAGAAACCGAACTGATTCAAAACCGTCTGGTATTTACCGAAACTGATGCCTTTCAAAATACATCAATCGAATAGGAGACTCAACCATGAAGAGAAAATTTTCCCTGGTCATGAGTGCAGCTATGATTTTAAGCATCATTGCTCCTATGACCAACGCCTTGGCTGAAGACATTCAAACTCCAGAAACAGCCTCTACCGAAACCATTGTCGCAGAAGCTGCTGCGTCCGGTGGAACCACCTACTATGTAGATTCTACAATCGGTGATGACTCCAATTCGGGAACCTCGCCCGAAACACCTTGGAAAACCCTCGACAAAGTGACCGCCACAACCTTCTTGCCTGGTGATACCATTCTCCTGAAATCCGGCTCCATTTGGAATGGCGAATGGTTATGGCCAAAAGGCTCAGGAACCGCAGATGCACCTATCAAGATCGATAAATACGGCGGTGATGCACTGCCTGTCATCAATGGCATGGGCATCGATCGTGGTATGAACTACTCTGGCGCTGTTCACCTGCGCAACCAAGAATATTGGGAGATTCGCAATCTTGAAGTCACAAACGATAATGACTTCGATGTTGATATCGACCTTTCCCGTCCGCAGGGTGACAACAGTTGGTCGAGTCAGACCGAAACACGGAATGGCATCTTGATTATCGCCGATGGAGATCTTCTCAACGATGGTGACGATGGCATTTTCGATCACATTTACATCGAGAACTGCTATGTACATGACGTAGATGGCCCCAACGATTGGAATGACACTTTTACTGGCGGAATCATTTACAATGTCGTTGGCACGAAAATTCGTCCTAACACCTCTTTCCGCGATATTCGGATTGCCTACAACACAATCCGCAAAGTTGATTTGCTTGGCATTACCGGCTTTGTGCAGATGGCAAAAAGCGGCTATCAGGACGATGTTGACACATACAATCTTTGGATGGAAGACATCTATATTGGCCATAACTATATCGAAGATGTTGCTCAGGGCGGCATCGATTTGTGCGATGCCCGAAATGCCGTCGTTGAATATAATGTTGTTGATGGCTTCCTAAAGCGGTATCCAAATTTCCGTCCTACTGTTGCTCTGTACCCTTGGAAATGTGAGAACTCCGTCTTGCAGTACAATGAAGTTTATAATGGGCCTTCGACGAACGCGGACGGCAGCCCCTATGATATGGATTCTGCACTAAAAAATGTTGTCTACCAGTTCAACTACTCGCACAACAATCCCTGTGGCTGGATGTTGTACATGGGGCGCAATACCAATGATATAATCCGCTACAACATCAGCGATGACGGTGGCGACTTTATCATCAAGTATTTCCTTACTGCTAATGCAACTCCTGCCTACTTTGTCAACAACGTAATCATGTATGATGGTGCCAGAACCACTTTCATGCACCGTGATCCTTTCAAATCGCAGACTTATTTCTACAACAATGTTTTCTACAATAAGAGTACCACCACCACAACAACATGGCACGATACCAAACGCTATCTCGGGAATCTCGGTTCTGTCACATTCAGCCATAACTGTTTCTACGAAGCCAGTGGTATCCATTCCCAGTATGAACCATCCGACGACTATAAAGTCACCGAGAATCCTGATATGGTAAATCCCGGACAGACTCCTCAACAGAACAGCGATGGCATTCTGAGTGGTGCTACAGTTTGGGATGGCTACAAGCTCAATGCAAGTTCTCCGCTGATCGATGCAGGCATCTATGTTCCCCAGATGGGAACCACTGATTTCTATGGCACTCAGCTGTATTGGGGTAATGCTCCTGACATCGGTGTTCACGAGTACCAGCAGGGCGAATATAATGATCCCGCTAATTTTGCATTAGGCAAAACTGTAACCTCTAACAATTCCCATGAATCCTTGACTCCTGATTTAATGGTTGACGGCATCTACTCTCAGAGTTCTCGCTGGGCTGCCGCCAACTCGGATCTTCCCATCTGGCTGGATATTGATTTTGGCGAGGATACTACCTTTAATAAGGTTGTCCTTACTGAAAACATTGTATCCGGGTGGGCCTCTCCCCGAATTGCCTCCTTCAACTTGCAGATCCCTACATCTGATGGTTATCAAACAATTTACACCTATGATGGCGAAATCGGTGAAGGGAAAGATGTCACGTTCGACACTGTGACCGCATCCCACCTTAGAATGGAAATCACCAGCCTCCGCGCTGACACAAGCACGCATGGCCGTGGCGCAACCGATCCCAGTATCGTCGAATTTGAGGTATACAAAGTTCCCGTAGTTCGTGAGCCACAGAATCTGCTTTTGAATAAGTCCGTTTCTGCCAGTTCTTCGCATTTCTCCTGCCCCGCATCTAAAGTAAATGACGGCGATGCCTCTCAGGGTTCCCGCTGGGCTGCTGCCAACTCGGATCTTCCTGCATGGCTGGAATTCGATCTTGGCTCTGAGCAGACCTTTAACAGCGTAACCATCACAGAAAATATTATTCCAAATTGGACATCCGAACGAATTACCGGCTTAGAGTTCCAAGCATGGAATGGTACGGAATACACTACAATCAGTACCTATAGCGGCACGATTGGCACATCCAAAACCATTTCCCTGCCAGAAACGACTAGTTCCAAATTCAAGGTCTTGATTACTGGATTGCAGGAAGACACTACGAAAAACAGCAAAGGTCAAACCGATCCTAGCATCCAAGAAATCGAGCTTTACTACCGCTAATATAACAGAGCCGCTTCAAGCGTATTGCATAAGTGCAACGCTTGAAGCGGCTCTATTTTTATTCTTTAGAATAAGCAACTCCCGCGCTTGTCAGGCACGGGAGTTAAAGAAGGAGAAAACACGATTTTGCATGATGCACTCTACTGCAAAACGCAAACCGCAAAATGAAAAAGCAGATTAGCGGTATCAGCAGTATTTTTCAATTACTTTTTGCATGGCATCCCAGTTCCGTTCCATATCGGCAGTCAACTTGAACTGGGTGCGGGCGCGATTCAGGTTCTGCTGTTCGTAGTTGATGTGGAAGTAGTGGTCGCCCTCCAGATAATCGGCGAGGAAACGCATACCGCACTCTATCGTCATCAGCTTGGCACCCCAGGGCAGGGTCTGCTTTTCCAGCGGGGTGAACGCATCCCCTGCTGCCTGCAAAAAGCCCTTGGTGTAAATTTCAAACAGTTCCATGCTGAAATTTACTTTCGAGAGGTCTGCCTCATCCTCGGCGCAGTGGTTGGCACCGAAGCGGATGGAATCGCCAAAATCATTGGCGGCAAGGCCCGGCATGACGGTATCAAGGTCGATGACGCAAAGGCCCTCGCCGGTTGTTTTGTCGAACAGGATATTGTTCAGCTTGGTATCATTGTGGGTGACGCGCAGCGGCAGCTTGCCCGCCGCCAGCAGATCCACCATGACGTGATAATCCGCTTCGCGGGCGCGGACAAACTCGATCTCGCGCTGCACCTGGGCGGCACGGCCCATGCGGTCCTCGGCCACGGCGCGCTGGAAATCGGCGAAGCGCTTGGGCGTGTCGTGGAAGTGCGGGATCGTCTCATGCAGGGTGTGGGCCGGGTAGTCGGCCAGCTGATGCTGGAAGTTACCAAACGCAACGGCGCTCTGGTAAAAATCCTCGGCGGACTGCACCTGTTGCAAGCAGACGGTGTCCTCCACAAAGTCATAGACACGCCAGCAACCGCCATCGACAGCCTGATAATAGGGCTTTTCCTCTTTGGTAGGCACCACATGGAGCGTAGCACGCGCTGGGTCGTTCCCGCGTTGCCTGGCCTTTTCGCGCAGGAAATCCGTCACGCCGCAGATATTTTCCATCAAACCAGCCGGGTCTTTGAATGTATCTGTATTGATTTTTTGCAGGATGTAGCGTTTTGCCCCCTGCTCAGATGTTACCGTGATGGCATACGTCTGGTTGATATGCCCTTCGCCATAGGGAATCGGCTCTGATACTGAGCCATTCCATTTCCATGCAGTTAAAATATCCTTCATTTGTATATACATCCTCTCTGGTTTTGTTTATGCCGCGATACTGTACAGCGCGACACCGGCCACAGCGGCCCCCGCCATGACCTTGATAGGGCTGGGCTTCCACTTGCGCAGAATAACGAAGCCCACAAGGAAAATAGCTACTGCAATCAAATCCATATTGCCTAAATCAGCAGGGAAAGTACGCTGACCGTACAGGGCCATGCACACTAGGGAAATGCCAGCAGAAGCAATCATCGCAATAACGGCGGGGTGCAGTCCGGCCAAAATCCCCTGCATAACGCTAAGGCCGCGGAAACGGTAATACATGTAGGCCAGCGCCATGACGATGACGCAGGACGGGAAAATACAGCCAATCGTGGCAATCAGTGCCCCAGGCAGCCCCGCAACCTGAATACCAACGAACGTCGCGGCGTTTACGGCGATGGGGCCGGGGGTCATTTCGGCAATCGTAATAATGTCCGCAAAGCCTGTCATCGTCAGCCAGGGGTGAATGTCCACGACTTGGTTTTGAATCAAAGGCATAGCCGCATAGCCGCCGCCGATGCTGAACAGGCCAACTTGGAAAAAGCTCCAGAATAATTCAAGGTAGATCATTTGCTACCCTCCCGCTTTTGTAGATACAGGGTATCCAGCGCGCCGATGACGCCGCAGACGAGGATAATCAAAATGATGTTCACCGAGAAGAAACGGGTCGCCGCAAAAGCTGCCAGCATAACCGCGATGGGCAGCCAGCGCTTCTTTTTCAGGATGGGCCACGCCATGTTGATGACCACATCAAAGATGACCGCCGCCACACCGGCCAGCATACCGACCATTGCCATGCTCACATACTTGTTGGAGCGGAACGCCTGATAGAACGCGGAGATGATGGAGATGATAATCAGCGGTGGCAGCGCCGCGCCCGCCACAGTAATCAGTGCGCCGGGGATGCCTGCTACATGGTAGCCCACCAGAATCGAGGCGTTGATGGCAATAGATCCGGGGCTTGATTGGGCAATCGCCGTCAGGTTCAGCATTTCCTCTTCCTCGATCCAGTGCAGTTCTTTCACGAAGCGTTCCCGCATCAACGGGATAATGACGAAGCCGCCGCCGAAGGTGCAGGCGCTCAACTTAAAGGTAGAGAGAAACAGCTGCCAGTATTTATCTTTCTTGTCCAATAGATATTTGTCTCCTTTTCAGCGGTACATTTGAACAGCGCGAACTATTTCGTACAGGCGCGGTTCTGCGTAGGCAAAAAACTTTTGCAGCGCTTTGCAATAATAACTGCGCCGTACTTTGTCGGCAACGTTGCGGTCACGTTTGCAGCCGCCACGGCACAGGTGGACCCACTTGCATTGCTGGCACTCTGCGGGTATCTGCCAGCCGTCCGTGATAAACGCCCGCATTTTTTCGCCGGTAAGCAGCGATTGCAGGGTGTCGTTTTGCACGGTTCCGAGTTTGTAAGCGTCCAAGCAGAAAAAGTCGCACGGGTAGACGGCGCCGCTCCCCTCCACGACCATGTACGCGCCGCAGGTGCCTGTTGTGGAGCAAGTCCCAGCCGGGCCGCCCATAAGCAGATGGATGTAATCCTCAAACAGACGGATGCTGACATAGGTGCTGGTTTTCCAGTCCCGATACCAGGCATCAAACAGGGCGCACAAAAACTGCGCATACAGTTCTGGCGTGAGGGAGTAGAGCTGCTGCCCCTGCGGCGTGTCCAGCGGATCCAGACAGGGAATGAACTGTAAATAGCACACCCCCATTGCTTTCATGGACTTATACACGCGCTCCGCCTTTCTTGCCAGCCGCTTGGTGACGACACACAAAAGATTGCACTCCACGCCGTATCGGTGCAGCAGTTCAATCGTCTGCGTGATTTTATCCCATGTTCCGTTTCCCTGTGTATCCGGGCGCAGGGCATCATGCACATCCGGGGTGCCGTCCAAGCTGATACCTACGAGAAAGTGTTCTTTGCTGAAAAATTCAGCCCACTCCTCGGTAATGGCAAGACCATTTGTCTGGATAGCGTATTGCACGGTGACGCGCTTCTGGTTGTACTTTCGCACCGTCTGCGTAAAGAAGTGGAAGAAGTCCAGCCCGGCCAAGGTCGGTTCCCCACCCTGAAAGGCAAATGAGACAAAACCGCCCTTGTCGAGTTCTGCAAAGCAGCGGCGAATCAATGTTTCCGCTGTCGCTAGTGACATCATGCAGTCCTCGGCATCCGTGCGGTTTTGCTGCTCATCCCGGTAAAAACAATAGTGGCAACGCATGTTGCAGTGACCCGCTGCGGGCTTTATCAGGAATTGAAGTTGCTTCATAGCACCTCGGTATGCTGCAATACGGTCACGGGCGTTTTGCCCACAAGCAGATTATGGCCGTCTGTGTAACCCTCTTCGCGGTTTTTCAGCGCGTCAATGAGAAGTGCGCGCAGTTCGGCCACACGCGCCGGGTTTTCCTCCAGCACGTTCTTTGTCTCGTGCGGGTCGTCGCGCAGATTGAAGTACAGTTCCCGCCCGGTCTGGGAGTACCAGATGTATTTATCCTCTTTCGTCAGGATGAAGTGCATCGAATCCTCGCCCAATGTATGTTCGCCGTGCAGGTATTCGCGCTCGATGGTGTGCAGTAGGCTCGTGCCGTCCACGGTTTCGGGAATCGGTGCGCCCGCCAGTTCCAGCAGCGTGGGCATGACATCCCGCAGTTCCGCCAGATCGGTGCGGACTGTGCCGTGTTTGCCCACATAGCGCTCCGGCCCGGAGATAAACAGCGGCACCCGGATGCTGCCCTGGAACGGCTTTGCTTTCTGGAACATCAGGTGATCGCCCAGCATTTCGCCGTGGTCGGAGACAAGCAGGAGGATCGTATTGTCCATAATTTGTTCCTCCACCAGTGCGGAAACCAAACGCCCAATCTGATGGTCCATGTGGGTGATAGCGGCATAGTACCCCGCCCGCAGCTGCTGAATGTAGCTCTCGTCCGAGGGTGCCGTCTGGGCATGGTAGCTGTGGCCGTCACGCTCCCAGCGGACACAGTCGTTCCAGTCGCCGCGCCAGGGCCCGGCCAGCGGCTTATCTTTGTACAGATTCAGGTAATATTCCGGGGCATCCAGCGGCGGGTGCGGCCGCACAAAGCTGGCCATCAAAAAGAACGGCTTCGAGCGGTCGCGGCGGCGCAGAAAATCCCGGCACTCGCTGGCAACCCAGTTGGTGGGATGGTACTTTTCTTCGTAGATCCAGGGGCGCACGACCCAGCTGTTGCAGTCAAGGCCGGTGTCCACCGGGTCCGCGTCCACGCCAAGCTGCTGTTTAAGCCACCAATAGTAATCATCAGCCACGCGCTGATCCTCATAGCTGGGCGTGGTGGGGCGGCGGTAGGCATGGAGATAGCCATCATGTAGCCGTACATCGTGGAATCCCAGATTGTTGCGCAGTGGGTGAACGTGCATTTTGCCGACGCACTGGGTATAGTACCCGGCCTTGCTCAGTTCCCCGGCCAGCGTATGGGGATAATTCCACGACACAAGGTCCTCATACCCAACGCGGCCCGTGTGCTTCTGGGACATGCCGGTATACAGTGTAGCCCGTGCGGGAACACAGGTCGGGCAGGCGGAGTAGGCATTTTCATAGCGCACGCCCTCGGCAGCCAGTGCATCGAGGAACGGCGTTTTCACATCCGGGTGATCGGCAATACCAAGGCAGTCACCGCGCATCTGGTCTGCCATAAGCAGGATAATATTAGGGCGTTTATCCATAACAAACCTCATATCAATGTTTTTGCAGCCAAAG
>ENA-OOXP01000689-OOXP01000689.1-human-gut-metagenome-genome-assembly--contig:-NODE-689-length-24449-cov-6.016193_pt1 | contig 24449 bp, 26 predicted proteins | sample MGYA00241591_ERZ501351 | MGnify/ENA primary metagenome ERZ501351 (study PRJEB25962, sample SAMEA1968361) | human gut metagenome | biome: human gut; feature: human-associated habitat; material: faeces...
GCAAGGACAAGGCACTGGTCGGCACAGTCAAGGAGACCGTCATGCAGGTCAGCCGGAGCAAGAAGTGGGCATCCAAGCCCCTGCTGGACGATGCTGGAGAGCCCGTCCTGCAAAAGAACGGCAAACCAGTCCTGAAGAAGTCGTACAGCGTCCTGCAAGACGATTTCTTCAACTATATGCGTACTGCCGGGTACACCGATATAGAGCGCGGCGAACGTGGCAGCACCGAAGAACACCTAACCGTCACCCAGTTCAAAGTCCAACGGGAGCAGGAACGGCTGGACACCCTGACCACCCAAGCCGACCAGCAGGCACAATCGCTTGCTAAAACCAGTCAGACTCTCTCCAAAAAAGAGAAGGAGCTTGCCGCTGTGCAGAAAAAGACCACTCTCACGAAAGAAGCCCTCATTCATGCGCGTGATCTGGATTATCTCGGCAAGCGCACCTTCCTCGGCAACTACTCGCTGACCGAAGAAGAATTTTCCAAGCTGAAAAAGCAAGCCGACCACGGCTATATGATGGACGTGGAGAACCGCCGCCTGAAAGAAGAACTTTCCGCTGCCAAGAAAGAAACTGCCCGTTGGAGCAGCAAGTACCACGACCTTTGGTATGATGTGAAGCCTTATCTGGATGCTCTCCACCGTGCGCCCGAACTGGTGCGCGGCTTTCTGGAAAAGATTCTTGCCCCCAAGCAGGAGCGCACCATAAATGTGCCGCAGAAAAACCGCAAGCGCGGGCAGGATATGGAACTTTGAGTTTCGGAGGATACCACTTGAACAAAAAGAAGAAGTCGAACAAATCCGGCTACCCGGATGAAGCAATCAAGACCCTAGCACGTTGTTTCTATCCCTCCATGGTTGATTTTTTCAACAGCGAGGAAGGCCAGCGTGAATATGAGAAGTGGCTGAAAGAGCAGGAGGCTCTGAACGCTGCACCCATCGCAGCCTAAAAACAGCAGGACGCTCCCGGAAAGGGGAACGCCCTGCATTACATAAATGTTTCTCACCGAGGTGTGTCCGCTTGGGCACACCTTTTATTTTTTTGTCCTTAATCTTCTAGCCCATGGCTCCCGGTTGTATTCTTCAAATATTCCTCTGGGTCGCCGTTCAGGATCAAATCGGCATAGCCCAGCGGGTCATTATAGATAAGGTAGTCCAATTCGGTCTGCTGTGCCATGGTCACATCCAACGCATCCTCGACCCCGGTGCAGTCAATGGAGATTTTTCTCCCATCCCGGAGCCGCAGCTCCACACATCCAGTGTCCATGTTGAAATGGCAGGCTCTTGCATCGTACTTCATAATCGCATCCTCCAAATCTTGTTATTGGCTTACGGTCTATGACAAGGTATCGGAGTTTTACGCCGTCCACGGGAGCCTTCATTCTCAAACCCGAAGAAAACGAAAAACCCGAACCCTTCTCCAATCGGAAATAGGTTCGGATTTTTCTTGTTTGGTGGGCGCGGGTGGATTCGAACCACCGAAGCTGAAAGCAGCAGATTTACAGTCTGTCCCCATTGGCCACTCGGGAACACGCCCATATTTATTTTTGCAGTCACGTGGACTGCCTGTATATGTTACCACTGAAAGCGCAATTTGTCAACCCATAATTTGGGCTGGACGCAAAAAAAGAAGAAATAAAGGCAGAGATCACAAAAGCCCTCCCGCTCGGGTGCGCTTTACAGCGTCCGGGCGGGAGGGCTTTTCAGCCTGACAAAAACAGGTCAGGAGAAAATCACTTCTGGTTCTTCATGTAGATGTGGTGCGGCAGACCGGCGATGTACAGCGGGGTCAGCTCGGCCTGAATCAGCGGACGGGCGTAGTCCAAGAAGTCCTCGGTCATCTGGGTGTGGTTGTTGTTCATCCAGCTCAGGGGAACCTTCTTTTCCAGGTTGGCGACCTCGCTGATGGGATGCAGCTCGGTGGTGCACTGGTAAGGATTGTTGGAGATGCGCTTCAGGGCAACCATCTGGCCGGTAACACCCTCAAAGGCTGCCTTGGCGGCAGCACCACCCACCTGATAGGCCTCGGTGATGTCGGTGCGGCTGGTCAGGTGACCGGCGCAGCGCTGCAGGGTGGAAAGCTCGATGCAGCGGGTCTTGGTGTCCAGATTGCGGGCCACCACATTGGCCAGATACCGTGCGGTACCGGTCAGCGCCTTGTGACCGAAAGCATCCACGGCGTGCACGTCGTCCGCCAGCTCACAGACATAGCGGCCATCCTCCAGCTTTACGCCCTCGGAAACGGCAATGACGATGCTGGGCTTCTTTTCCTGCATCACACGCACCTTTTCCACAAAGCGCTCCACGTTGAAGGGAACCTCGGGCAGGCAGATCATGTCCACGCCCTCGCAATCGTCGCTCTTGGCCAGTGCGGCGGCAGCGGTCAGCCAGCCGGCATTGCGGCCCATGATCTCCACCACGGTAACGTACTTGGTGCCGTACACGGTGGCGTCGCGAATGATCTCCTTCATCACAACACCGATGTACTTGGCCGCAGAGCCGTAGCCGGGGGTGTGGTCGGTGACCATCAGGTCGTTGTCGATGGTCTTGGGCACACCCATAAAGCGGATGTCGCTACCAATGCGCTGGCCGTAGTCTGCCAGCTTGCCGATGGTGTCCATGGAGTCGTTGCCGCCGATGTAGAAGAAGTAGCCGATGTTCAGCTTTTCCAGAATGGCGAACAGCTTTTTGTACACCGCCTCGTCATCCCGCCAGTCGGGAAGCTTGTAGCGGCAGCTGCCCAGAAAGCTGGATGGGGTGCGCTTGAGCAGCTCGATGTCCAAGTCATCGGTCAGCAGGGTGGAAAGATCCACCACCCGCTCCTCCAGCAGACCGGCAACACCGTTGCACATACCGTACACGATGTCTGCGCCGCGGTTCTTGCAGCTTTCAAAGACACCCGCCAGACTGGCATTGATGACAGAGGTGGGGCCGCCGGACTGACCGACGATTGCGTTTTTTCCCATGATGATTTCTCCTTTTTTGTTTTTTCTGTTTCGGCTATAAAAACGTGCAGTCGCACGAAAACAGACGCGGAAGGAAAAGGCGGATCACAGACGGATGTGGCGGGGGGTACCGTTCACATAAACGGGGGTCACCTCGTCCAGGATCAGCGGACGGGCATACTCCTCAAAGGCTTCGGTCACCTGCATCCCGTCCGGAGTGATCCATTCCAGCGGGACCTTCTTTTCCAGATTTGCCACCTGCTGCACATCCACAGACTCGGTGATGCACTGGTACGGGTAGTTGGAGACCCGCTTGAGGGCGATCATGCGGCCGCTCTCGCCGGCAAAGGCCGCAGCGGCGGCGGCAGCGGAAGCGGCAGCGCCGCCCACGGCGTAGGCCTCGTTCACATCCGTGCGGCTGGCCAGATGGCTGGCGCAGCGTTGCAGGGTGGAGAACTCGATGGCACGGCTCTTGCACTGCAGCTTGTCGTGGATGAGCTCCGAAAGGTAACGGCTGGTGCCGCTGAGGATGGCCTTGTGGCCAAAGGCATCCAGCTGCCCGGCAGTGGACACCAGATCGCACAGGTAGGTGCCGTCTGCAGTCTTTACGCCCTCGCTGGCTGCGATGATAACGTTGGACTTTACCCGCTGCAGCTCGTCCACCCGGGCAAGGAACTTGTCCTGATCAAAGGGTACTTCCGGCAGCAGGATCAGGTCGGGGCCTTCGCAGTCCTCGCCGCCTGCCAGACAGGCCGCACCAGCCAGCCAGCCTGCGTGGCGGCCCATGATCTCGGCCACCGTCACGCTGCGGATGTTGTACACCGAAGAGTCGCGGATGACTTCCTTTAAGATGGTAGCAATGTACTTTGCGGCAGAGCCGTAGCCGGGGGTGTGGTCGGTGAGGCACAGATCGTTGTCGATAGTCTTGGGCACACCGATAAACCGCACACTGCTCCCCACCTGCTGCCCGTAGCGGGACAGTTTTGCGATGGTGTCCATCGAGTCGTTGCCGCCGATGTAGAACACGGCACAGATGTCGTACTTGTCAAACAGGGTGAACAGCTTGACGAACGGGGTGGCATCGGTGTCCGGGTCGGGCAGCTTGAAGCGGCAACTGCCCAGATAGCTGGACGGAGTACGCTTGAGCAGCTCGATGCTCATGCGGTCGTCCAGCAGAACGTTGAGCTCCAGCAGCTCTTCCTTGAGCAGACCCTCGATGCCGTACTTCATGCCGTACACCTTGTCTGCACCCAGACTGCGGGCGGCTTTGTATACGCCCGCAAGGCTGGAGTTGATCACGGCGGTAGGGCCGCCGCTCTGACCAATGATGATATTCTTGGCCATGGAAACCTCCTTCAGATCATATAAAATGTGTCCGCTGCCGGGCAAACGGCTTTCCGCACCGTCCGGTAAAGTGGTCTGTCGGCCCTGCACTGCCAACGGACCGGGACGGCAAAACAGCCATCTGCCGCAACTGATACAAAAATATTTGCAGCTTGTGTATTTGCTTTTTGTAAAATGTGCAAAATAAGCTGCAATTCTATTGTACCCGTTTTGCCTGTTGTATGCAAGACCCAATTGGTTGCACAGGCAAAAAAAATATGATAAAATGGGTGCGCACTCCAAAAATACCGGGCAGAAGTACCTGCCTGTTGGGATAAATGCAGAAAGCTGGACAGAGAATATGGGCATTTCACACGAGTATCATTCGGCACCCCGGCGGCGCACGCGCGGGGGCATCGGCGGCAAGCTGCGGCTGGCTGGAGTCATTGTGGCCATCCTGCTGGTCGCCTATGCGGTGACCGCCATCTTGGAAAAAGGAACCGTTGAAGAGGACAGCACCCCGCAGACCGGCGCAGGCGGCATTGCACAGAACATTCTGGCACCGCTGCCCATGCAGGGCGAGGCGGCTTCCGGCAGCGGCAGCGAGGGTGCAGCCGATAGCAGCAGCACGGCGCAGGCGGTACAGCTGGAAAGCTTCGGCCCTGCCCGGCAGACCGACGGTGCTTATACCATTAAGGCGTATGATGCCAGTGTTATCCGGCAGTCGGCCTGCGGTCAGGTAGACCTGAGCTATTTTTCGGACGCCGCCTTTCTGGGCGACAGCCTGACGGTGGGCTTCTCGGACTACCAAATCAATCTGAGCGGCGCGCTCATCTGCGGCTATACGGGTGTAGGGCCGGACGCCATCGTCAACCGCGCCGCCGTCAAGAGCCCCACCCGCGGGCAGGAGGTGGCACTGGATGTGCTGGCAGCGGCGCAGCCCAAAAAGCTGTATATCCTGCTGGGCACCAACACCTTGACCACCTTGGGCGCCGCCGACCGTTTTCTGGCCTACTACGGCCAGATGCTGGACGAGCTGCGCCAGACGCTGGGCGAGGACTGCATTATTTATGTACAGTCCATCCCGCCGGTACGGCCTGCGGCAGCGGAAAAGAAGCCGGGGCTTGCCTCGGATGTGCTGCGCGGCGTGAACGAGCAGCTGGCACAGCTGGCCGCCAGCAAGGGCTGCGTTTATCTGGACCTGTGGGAGGCACTGGCTGACGGCGAGGGCAACCTGAAAGAGATGATCGCCGCACCGGACGGCGTGCACCTCTCGGCCGGCAACGGCTACGGCGCATGGGTCACCTACCTGCGCAACCACGCAAAATATTCCGCAAATAACCCGTGGATCATGGGCAGCGCGTACAGCGCAGAATAAAAAAAAAGCAAGTGCACCACTCTGTCAAAAGCCAACGCTTTTGATAAAGATGTGGTGCACTTGCTTTTTTATTACTTTTTATCTTTATCCTGTGGGTCATCCAGCCCTTTGAACATCACCATGCCCAGACTTGCAAAGCTGGCACCCAGCACAAAACCGACTGTCCCCAGCGACACGCTGAACAAAACGCCCATGGCAACGCCGAACAGGATACCTGCGATTTGACTTTTCTTCATTTTACTGCTCTGCCTTTCCGTACCATGCAACGGACAGCCGCCACGAGGCGGCATACAGCGCCAGCACCGCTGCCAGCACTGCGACCAGCACCAGCAGCGAGCCCTGCGCGGGCAGGATGCTGTTCAGCAGAATCCCACCGGAGGACACCGTAATGCCCATCAAGCCTCCCAGCATGCCAATGCAAAGATAATACACATATTTTGCCTTCTCGTAGCCAAAGCGGTAGGTCAGGGGCAGCAGGATGATGTTGCCCAGCAGGGTCAGCATCGCCACCTGAAACAGGGTCGCCACGGTGAGCTGCACCGTTACTGTACCCCAGAGCAACTGTGCTGCTGCCAGCGCCGCCATACTCAGCAGCTCCGCCAGCGCCATACCACACAAGCCGATGAGGTATTTGCCGCCCACGATCTGCTCTTTTGTCACCGGCAGAGCAGCGCAGTAAGCGCTGAACCGGCTGTTCTGGTCGTACGCCAGCAAGGTCATGGGCAGCATCCCCAGCATAATCCCGCTGTACTGCATAAAGAAATTAGAGCCTTCCTTCATGCAAAACACTCCCACCAGCATCATAGCAATCGACACCAGAATGATCCATCTGATATAGCACCACGTCTGATAGGCATCCTTCAATAGCAGACCTTTCATTGCACATCTTCCCCTTTCACCATCAGTACAAACAATTCCTCAATGCTTACCGGGGCAAGCTCTGCTCCGGCGGGCATTGCGTCCCGGCGCACAAGCGCCTCGGCGCCGTAGGGGCTGACCCGCTTGCCGTACACCGGCGTATCCAGTGCCGCCAGCTGCGCCGCCGTGCCATGCCACAGAGCGTATTCCTCCCGCAGGGCGTCCTTTTCCTCACAGAGCAGCAGCCTGCCCTTGTGCAGAAAGGCGATGGTATCGCACAGCTTTTCCAAGTCGCTGACGATGTGGGAGGAGATGAGGATGGAGTGGTTTTCGTCCCGAGCAAAGTCCAGCAGCAGGTCGGTCACCTCGTCCCGCACCACCGGGTCCAGCCCGTTGGTGGCTTCGTCCAACAGCAGCAGCTTCGGGTGGTGCGCCAGTGCCACGGCGATACACAGCTTCATCTTCATGCCGGTGGAGTAGTCCTTGTACTGCTTTTTGTCCGGCAGACCGAACTTTTGGCACAGTTCCGCATAAGCGGCAGCGTCCCAGTTGCGGTAGATGCCTGCCATCACCTTGCCCGCCTGCACCGCGTTCAGGCACAGGGGGATGCCCTCGCTGCCCAGCACCACGCCGATTTCCTCCTTGGCACGGACAGAAGCGGTGCGGCTGTCCCTGCCAAGGATGGTCACGGTGCCGCCGTCCCGCTGCACCATGTCTAAGATCAGCCGGATGGTGGTGCTTTTGCCCGCCCCGTTTTCACCGATCAGGCCGCAGATGGTGCCGCCGGGCAGGGTCAGGTCCAGCGGCCCAAGGGTAAAGTCCTTATAGTGTTTTGTAAGTCCCTGCAGTTCCAGTGCGTTCATATTCAGCCCTCCCACAGCAGTTCCAGCAGCTCCCGCAGCTCTTCCCTGCTCAGCCCGCAGGATACGGACAGGCGGACGGCTTCGGTAAGGTGCGCTTCAATTTTTTTCAGGTTTTCTTCCCTCAGCAACTCGGTGTTTTTAGGGGCTACAAAAAAGCCCTTTGCCGGTACTGCGTAAAGGAAGCCCTCTTTTTCCAGTTCATCGTAGGCGCGCTTGGTGGTAATGACGCTGATGCGCAGATCCCGTGCCAGCCCCCGGATGGAGGGCATGGCCTCGTCCGGCTGCAAAGCCCCGCTGATGATCTGCTGCTTGATCTGGTTGTAGATCTGGTCATAGATGGGCGCGCCGCTTTTGTTGTTGATAAACAGTTCCATCGGCTGCTCCTTTAACGATTGCGTTTTGTCTGTATATGCACAGTATATACAGTAGATACAGGTTTGTCAAGAGGGTGCACAAAAAAATACACCCGCCGCCCAAAACGGACAGCGGGTGCAATTTTTATGGGTTTTACAGTGCCTTGATAGCGGTCTTGATGCGCTCGGCGGCAAGCTTGGTCTTTTCTGCATCGCCGAAGGCGGTCAGACGGAAGTAGCCTTCGCCGCACTCGCCGAAGCCCACGCCGGGGGTGCCCACCACGCCGCAGTTTTCCAGCAGCCAGTCGAAGAACTGCCAGCTCTTCATGTTGCCGGGGCAGCGCAGCCAGATGTAGGGGCTGTTCTTGCCGCCGCAGTACCACACGCCGCACTCGTCCAGTGCATCGGCGATCACCTTTGCGTTGCGGCGGTAGTAATCCAGATTAGACTGGATCTCGGCCATGCCGCTCTCGGTGAACACTGCGGCAGCGGCGCGCTGCACCACATAAGGCACACCGTTGAACTTGGTGGTCTGGCGGCGCAGCCAGAGCTTGTTGATGCTCATGCCCTCGCGCTCCAGCTCCTTGGGCACGACGGTGTAGCCGCAGCGGGTGCCGGTAAAGCCTGCGATCTTGGAGAAGGAGCAGATCTCCACAGCACACTCGCGTGCCCCCTCGATCTCGAAGATGCTGCGGGCAAGCTCGCCCTCCGAGATGAAGCACTCGTAGGCGGCATCGTACAGGATGATGGCATCATTCTTGCGGGCGTAGTCCACCCATGCCTTCAGCTGTGCGCGGGTGTAGGCAGCGCCGGTGGGGTTGTTGGGGCTGCAGATATAGATGATATCTGCCTTCACGCTCTCGTCCGGCATGCCGAGGAAGCCATTTTCCTGCCCGGTGCGGCTGTAAATGATCTTGCGGCCATCGGTGACGTTATCGTCTACATAGGTAGGGTACACGGGGTCCGGTACCAGCACGGTGTTGTCCACATCGAACAGACCCAGCAGGTTTGCAAGGTCGCTCTTTGCGCCGTCCGAGATAAAGATTTCGTCCTCGGCGATCTGGGTGCCGCGGCCGGCGTAGTAGCCCTGAATGGCCTGCTTGAGGAAGGGGTAGCCCTGCTCCGGGCCGTAGCCGTGGAAGCCCTCTTTGGTGCCCATCTCCGCAGCGGCGTCGCGCATGGCCTGCACCACGCACTTTGCCAGCGGCTGGGTCACATCGCCGATGCCCAGACGGATGATCTCCTTTTCCGGGTGTGCCTCCTGATACGCAGCCACCTTGTGGGCAATGTCCACGAACAGGTAGCTGGCCTTCAGCTCGTTGTAATGCTTGTTCATCTTCATGATACTTTCCCTCGCTTCTTTTATTGGTGCAACCCTCTCAGTCATCTCGCATTCGCTCGATGCCAGCTCCCCCGAAGGGAGAGCTGGCGCCGTCAGGCGACTGAGAGGGTTCTTATTTACACTTCGGTCGTGCCCTCGCACACGGTCTCGGCAGCGCCGGTCATCAGCAGCTGCTTGCCGGGCAGCACCCGGATGGTCAGCTCGCCGCCGCGCAGCTGCACATGGACATCCTCCCCGGCGGGGCAGATGCCCAGCTCGGTCAGGGCTGCCACGGTGGCACAGGTGCCGGTACCGCAGGCCCATGTCTCGCCGCTGCCACGCTCCCACACGCGCATCTTCAGGTGGGTGGCATCCACCACCTGCACAAACTCGGTGTTGATGCGCTCCGGGAAGTTTTCGTGGTGCTCAAAGCCCGGCCCGATCTGCTCCAGCTTCAGGCTGTCCACCTCCGGTACAATGGTCACGCAGTGGGGGTTGCCCACGCTGATGCAGGTCACCCGCCACAGGTTCTCTTCCACCTCCAGGGGCAGTCCACCAGCGGGCCTTCGCCCATGTGGATGGCAGGCAGGTCGGCTGGCAGAGTGCTGTAAGCGCCCATCTCCACCTGCCACAGCCCCTCGCCCATGCGGGCAACGGTCTTTAAGCCGCTGAGGGTGTCGATGGCAAGCTTCGGCTTTGCCATGCCGTGGGTGTACAGCCACTCGGCCACGCAGCGGATGCCGTTGCCGCACATTTTGCCCTCGCTGCCGTCCGCATTGAAGATGCGCATCATGGCGTCTGCCCCGGCTGTGACCGGTGCGCAGATGCAGATAATACCGTCCGCGCCGATGGAAAAGTGCCGCCGGGACAAGCGCTCTGAAAGCGCTGCGATATTCTCCGGCACACCGGAGGTGCGGCAGTCCAGATAAATATAATCGTTGGCGCAGCCCTGCATTTTTGTGAATGAAAGCTTCATGCTTATCGCTCCTTATAAAAGGGACTGGTCAGTCCCTGTAAACTCATTACTTTATAATGATAAAAAAACCGGCACGAGATGTCAAGGGAAAAAGCAGCTTTCAGACAATTTTCTTCAGTTGCTGCAAAACAGGGCTTGACAATACGCACTGCATGGGATATAAAAAAAGAGAGCGCTTTGTACAGCAGGCAAGGCTGTGCCGGATACCGGAGGCTTTTTCCGGGGCACGGCGGGCTGTACGCGTATGCAATACAACTGCAAAAAGGAGACCACAGGAATGGATACTTTTGAAAAAATCCGTGCATTGCTGGCTGAGCAGCTGGACGTTGACCCGGCAAAGATCACGCTGGAAAGCGATATCATGAGCGATTTTGAGGCTGACAGTCTGGATATCGTAGACATGGTGATGACGCTGGAAGACGAGTTCGGCATCGAGGTGCCGGACGACGCCATCGAGTCCCTGCGCACCGTAGGCGATGTGGTAAACTTTGTGGACAGCCACGCGCAGAACTGATTCTTTTAGGCAAAAGCCCCGCCTTTGCAGTGCGGCACACGGCCGTGCAGGCAGACGGGGCTTTATTATGGTTCGTGCGGAACGTAAAGCGTTTGGCGCACGGCCTTGGGAGGATATAACAAAATGGCAAAAGACAACAAGAAGCTCGTGCAGGCGATCACCAGTCAGGAAGAAAACTTTGCACAGTGGTACACCGACATCTGCGTAAAGGCAGAGCTGGTGGAGTACTCCAGTGTGAAGGGCTTTATCATCCTGCGCCCCTATGGTCAGGCCATCTGGGAACTGATCCAGAAGGATCTGGACGCCCGGTTCAAGGCTACCGGCCATGAGAATGTGGCTATGCCGGTGCTGATCCCGGAGAGCCTGCTGCAGAAGGAAGGCGAGCTCGTCAATGGCTTCGCGCCGGAGGTGGCGTGGGTCACGATGGGCGGCTCCGACAAGCTGGAAGAGCGTCTGGCGGTGCGTCCCACCAGCGAGACCATGTTCTGCGATCACTGGTCCCGCGTGCTGCACAGCTACCGTGAGCTTCCCATGAAGTACAACCAGTGGTGCAGCGTAGTGCGCTGGGAAAAGACCACCCGTCCCTTCCTGCGCAGCCGCGAGTTCTGGTGGCAGGAGGGTCACACCATCCATGAGACCGCTGCCGAGGCCGAGGCTGAGACCCAGCAGCAGCTGAACTGCTATGCAGACACCTGCGAGCAGGATCTGGCGATCCCCGTGGTGAAGGGCCGCAAGACCGACAAGGAAAAGTTTGCCGGTGCCGAGGCCACCTACACCATCGAAGCCATGATGAAGGACGGCAAGGCGCTGCAGAGCGGCACCAGCCACTACTTTGGCGACAAGTTCAGCAAGGCTTACGATGTCACCTTTACCGGCCGCGACAACCAGCTGCATCATCCGTTCCAGACCAGCTGGGGCGTTTCCACCCGTCTGGTGGGTGCTATCATCATGACCCACGGCGATGACGACGGCCTGATCCTGCCCCCGGCCATTGCCCCCATTCAGGTTGTGGTGGTGCCCATTGCCGCCCACAAGCCCGGCGTTTCCGAAAAGGCTGCCGAGCTGGCCGAGAAGATCAGCAAGTACGCCCGCGTGAAGCTGGACGACAGCGACAACGCCCCCGGCTGGAAGTTTGCCCAGTGGGAGATGAAGGGCGTGCCCCTGCGTCTGGAGATCGGCCCCAAGGATCTGGAAAAGAACCAGTGCGTGCTGGTGCGCCGCGACACCCGCGAGAAGGTCTTTGTAAGCTTGGACGAGCTGGAGACTGCCATTCCCGCCCAGCTGGAAGCTCTGCGCAAGGACCTGTACCAGCGTGCGCTGGAAAACCGCGAAAAGCGCACCTGGGCTGCCACCACCATGGACGAGGTGAAGGAGCTGGCAAAAGCCAACACCGGCTACATCAAGACCATGTGGTGCGGCGATCTGGCCTGCGAGATGAAGATGAAGGAAGAGGCTGGACTTTCCAGCCGTTGCATGCCCTTTGAGCAGGAACAGCTCAGCGATGTGTGCCCCTGCTGCGGCAAGCCCGCCAAGGCCATGGTCTACTGGGGCGTTGCTTACTAAGCAATCGCTTCTCTGAGCCTTTGCGCGGGACGATCTGAAATGGCCGCCGCGTGCGCTTTGGCCATCTTCAGCGGAAAGAATATTTTATAGTTCGGGACAGCGAAACGCCTGCTGGCGTTCCGCTGTCCCCTTTTTACAGGAGGGGTCACAGAGGGAAACAGCTGCCCTATTGCTGACAACCTGCACATTCTCTGCTGTGGCACTCTCAGCAAAAAAGAACCGTCACCCTGACCGGTGACGGTTCTTAGTTTTTAAGACGGTTCATCAAAAGGGCTGATTGCTTGTCGCAGTGCCTTTTCTATTTACAATATACACACTTTTGAGGTTTCTGTCAAGAGCACGCCGTTTCGTTTCTGCGTGCTTTTTTCTTACCGGTCAAAGGTGGTGCTAAGGGTGGTCTGCCAGCTTTCGCCGGGGGCAAGGCAGGCGGCTGCGGCGCGCTGCTCCCAGTCCTGCGGGTCGGTGGCAGCGGCGGGCAGGCTGTGCCACGGCTCAATGCACACAAAGCGCACCGGCTTTGCGGGAGCTGACCAGATGAGCGAATAGGGGTAGCCCTCCACCCGGCAGGTGATATTGCGGCCGGTGTCCTTTTCGCAGATGCCAATGGTGCCAGTGCGCAGGCCTGCCATGCAGAAGCTGTCGTTGGCAAACAGGTCATCGGTCAGCGGGATGGCCTGCTGGTTCTTCCACTGGTAATAGCTCTTGCCGCTCAGCAAGCCGTTGGGGCTGGCATCGAGGATGACCGGGCTTTCCGGCTGGTCAAAACGGAACTCGTAGTCAGTGGTGGTGTGCTTTTCATCGAACGGGACGTTGAACGCCGGATGGAAGCCGATGCCGAAGCGCAGCTCCTCGGTGCCGGGGTTCGTCACCTGCAGGGTATGGTGCACGGTCTTGCCCTCCAGTCGGAAGGTGCTGGTAAGTACAAAATCATAGGGGAAGCGCTCTGCCTTGATGGCATCGTCCGCCCGCAGCTCCAGCTGGATGGTATCCCCTTCTGCCCGCAGCAGGGTGTGCTCCAGATCCCGGGCAAAGCCGTGCTGACCGCCCTTCCATGTTTTGCCCTTGGCAGTAAAGGTGCCGTCCACCAGCTTGCCCGTCCACGGGAACAGGATGGGTGCATGGCGCTTCCAGATGGCGGGGTCGGCCTGCCAGAGCATCTCTTCGCCTGCGGCATTCTTCAGGCTGACGGCCTCTGCACCGTGGGTGTCCACGGTCAGGGTCAGGAATTCGTTGTGAATGGTTGCCTGCATTTTCAGTATCTCCTTTGTCCTTCTTATTTTCCGGGGTCTGCTGTTTCCAGTATACTCCCCCGTGTGCCAAAAATAAAGTCCCTTCCCATGCTTGCACAAATCGTCACTGGGCAAAAGGCTTCCCCCGACCGGGGGAAGCCTTTATTCGGAAGCACGATTTCCATGCTCTGCTTGCTTCAGCAGGGCTGTACCAGCGGCAGGGTAACGACAAAGGTGGTGCCGTTTTCGCTGCTGCTCTCCACGGTCACGCCGCCGCCGTGCAGTACGGCGATCTCCCGCACAAGGGCAAGCCCAAGCCCCACGCCGCCCATCTCCCGGCTGCGGGACTTATCCACCCGGAAAAAGGGCTGGAAAATGCTGTCCCGGCAGTCTGCGGGGATGCCCGGGCCGGTATCTGCAACGTGCAGCACGGCAGTTTGCTTTTCCTGCCGCAGGGTGACGCGCACTGCCCCGCCGGGACGGTTATACTTGATGCCGTTTTCCACCAGATTGAACACCAGCCGGTAGATCAGCGCATCACTGCCCACCATGCCCAGCTCCGCGCAGTCCTGCTGCAAGGAGATATTGTTTTTCTGAGCAAGGGAGGTCAGGTCGGTCAAGATTTCCTCTACCAGCGGTGCAAGGGCGATCTGGTCGGTGCGGGAGACCGATTGCAGATTGCTCATTTCCAGCAAAGTGTGCACAAGGGCGGTCAGGCGGTCCAGCTGCTCCCGCAGGGAGCTGACCAGCCCGGCGGTCTCAGCGTCCATGGCCGGGTGCTCCTCTGCAAACAGTTCCAGCTTTGTCTGCAAAATAGCCAGCGGAGTGCGCAGCTCGTGGGCGGCGTTACCCGCAAACTGCCGCTGCAATTCAAAAGACTGTGCCAGACCATCCAGCATCCGGTTCACCGACCGGCTCAGCTGCCCGAATTCCTGCACGGTATCTTCGTCCAGACGGACGGTGGCGATGCTGTCCTGATCGACCCGCTGCGCCTGCTGCGCAAGCTGCTGCAAAGGCTTCAGCGCTCTGCCGCTGACAAAATAAGCGATGGCTGCGCTGAGGATGGTGACCACGGCAGTGATACACCAGCCCTTGCGGCCAAAAACCACCTTTGCATCGTAGACTTCCTGTGAAAAATGCGCCAGCAGGCTGGACATTTCCTCCTGCGGGATCTCGATGGTCAACGAATCCGCACTGCCGGGCTGATACTGCATCATAAAGCCGTTGAGGGCATCCATGCCGGTAACGCCGGTGCGATACAAAAGCAGATTCATGCACACGCAGGCGCAGGCGATGAGCAGCGCCGTCAGCAGGGTGATGCGCCATTGCAGGGATAAACGCTTCATTGTGCCTCGCCTCCGATCTCGTAGCCTTCCCCGATGCGGTTGCGGATGGGGTCGTAGCCCAGCGCCGCCCGCAGCTTTTTGCGCAGGGCAGAGATATGTACCCGGATGGAGTTGCTGAAGCTGTCCACGCTGCCGTCCCAGACGTGCTCAATCAGCTCTTCCTGACTGACCGGGCGTCCCTGATGCAGCAGCAAATATTCCAGTACGCCGCTCTCCTTCCGCGTCAGCGCAAGGGTCTGGCTATCCACCGTGGCAACGCGGCTGCGGGTGTTGAAGCTCAGCCGCCCGCAGCACAGGCAGACATCCTGCTGGATGAACTTGCGCCGGGTCAGGCTGCGCACCCGGGCCTCCAGCTCTGCAAGATGGAAGGGCTTGGAAAGATAATCGTTTGCCCCGGCATCCAGCCCCTCCACCTTATCCGCGATCTCGCTGCGCGCCGATAAGATCAGCACACAGGTCTCAAGGTCGTGCTGCCGTAAGCTGCGCAGCACCTGCATCCCGTCCACCTTGGGCAGGTTGAGGTCCAGCAGTACAAGGTCGTACCGCTCTGCCGCCAGTGCTTCCAGCGCGGCTTCGCCATCTGCACAGGCATCCACCTCGTACCCGGACAGCCGCAGCTTCCGGGCAATGTCCTCCCGCAGGGAGTGCTCGTCCTCTACCACCAAAAGACGCATCTTGTGTTCCACCCTTCCCATAAAAATTGCGTTTTTTTCATTATAACAGATTATAGCAGACGGTGTTAAGATTCGTGTTAAGATTTTCTTAGCAGAAATTTTATCCCGCATGGTGTATACTGGTGCCATCAAACAACAGGAGGCTATGATGTTCATGACAAAAAAACAGGCGCAGCTGCTTTTGCTTGCCGCCGGGGTGCTGATGCTGCTGTTCGGCGTGTGGCGGGGCGAGGCAGACACCGTATTTTCAAAGGCCATCCGGCTGTGTATGGAGTGTGTAGGCATTGGATAAGAAAAAATTAAATCCCCTTGCTCGCTTCCGGGGCTTTATACAGGCCGGGGCGACCCTTTTAACCAACCTCCACCTGCCCAACTTTGCCAAAGGGACACTGTATCAGGGCAGTGGCAAATACGTCTGCGTACCGGGGCTGAACTGCTATTCCTGCCCGGGCGCTGCCGGTGCCTGCCCGGTGGGAGCGTTTCAAGCGGTGATAGGCTCCTCCAAATTCCGCTTTTCCTACTACATCACCGGCATCCTGATTCTCTTCGGGGTGCTGCTGGGGCGGTTCATCTGCGGTTTCCTCTGCCCGTTCGGGTGGTTTCAAGAGCTTTTGCACAAGATTCCCTCCCCCAAGCTTTCCACCAAGAAGCTGAAGCCGCTGCGCTATTTAAAGTATGCTGTGCTCCTGGTCATGGTGGTGCTGCTGCCATTGCTGGCGGTCAACGAGCTGGGCATGGGCGACCCGTTCTTCTGCAAGTATCTCTGCCCGCAGGGCGTGCTGGAAGGTGCCATTCCCCTCTCCCTGACAAATGCGGGTATCCGCGCCGCGCTGGGCAAGCTGTTTACATGGAAGGCCTGCATTCTGTTGGCAGTCATTGTGGGCAGCGTGGTGTTCTACCGCCCCTTCTGCAAGTGGCTGTGCCCGCTGGGCGCGTTCTATGCACTGCTGAACAAGGTCTCGCTGTTCCAGATGCGCGTAGACACTCACAAATGCGTCTCCTGCGGCGCCTGTGCAAAGGCTTGCAAGATGGACGTAGACATTACCAAGACCCCCAACCACGCCGAATGTATCCGCTGCGGGATGTGCATGAAAGCCTGCCCCACAGATGCCATCCAGTATAAATTCGGACTGGGAGACAAATCAAACACTGAAACAACAAAGGAGTAAAACCATGAAGCTTAACCGTGTAACCGCACTTTTTCTTGGCCTTGTGCTGGCCTTCAGCCTTGCCGCCTGCGGGCAGGGCGCATCCTCTGCCTCTACTGCATCTTCTTCCGCTTCCTCTGCGGCAGCGGAAGGCAAGACCGAGGAGCAGCTGCTGGCCGAGGAAAACGAGATCCTTTCCGCAAACGATGCCCTGTGGGAGAAGGTGTTCTCTTCCATGGACAAGAACGTGACCGAGACCACCCTCAGCACGAACTACGGCGATTTTCTGCTGAGTGCCGTGGAAAAGGCAAAAGACCAGTTCTCGGATGAGGAGTACAAGACCCTGACCGCCGATGCAGAAAAGATTCGGGATATCGAAAATCAGATTGCTGCCCTTGCCCCCGCAGAGGACACCTCTTCCAGTGCTGCCGCACAGGGCACTGCCTTCCCCAAGTTTGAAGGCAGCGATCTGGAGGGCAACCCGGTGGACAACAGCCTGTTTGCGGGCAACGCCTTTACGGTGGTGAACTTCTGGTTCAACGGCTGCAAGCCCTGCGTGGAGGAACTGGACGACCTGAACGCCCTGAACGAGAAGGTCAAGGCACAGGGCGGCGAGGTGATTGGCATCAACACCGAGACACTGGACGGCAACCAGCAGGGCATTGATGCCGCCAAAAAGCTGCTGGCTGCAAAGGGCGCAAGCTACCGCAACATCTACTTTGCTTCCGGCAGCGAGGCCGGTAAGTTTGCGCTGAACATCATGGCCTTCCCCACCACCTACGTCTTTGACCGGGACGGCAACGTTGTGGGCCAGCCCCTGCTGGGCGGCATTGACAAGGAAGAAAACCTTGCCGCCCTGCAAAAAAATATTGACGCCGCCCTTGCCAAGGACAGCGCCAAATAAGCTATTCTCCCCTGCCGCCTTCGGGCGGCTTTTTTTGTTTACTGCGGGCATTGCCATGCACGCCCGGGCACCGGACGGAATACGCTGGGGCAGAAGCATACTTTTACCAGCAAAGGAGCGTATCTCCATGAAAAACACCGGAACTCTCCGCATCCAGGCCTTTGCGGCACGCCAGTCTGCCCCCGTGGAGGGGGTGACCGTTGCGGTGCAGGGGGACGGCTTTACCCTGCACCGCATCACCGATGCCACCGGCAGCGCCGCCGATATTCCCGTTGAAGCCCCTGCCTGCGCCCTCTCTCTGGACGAGGACAACACTACCCGCCCCTACGCCATTGTCAGCCTGACCGCTGCAAAGCCCGGCTACCGCACCGTGCGCATTGAGGGCATCCAGATCTTTGCCGGGCAGGTGACGCTGGCACAGCCCCAGATGCTGCCCGACACCGAGGAGGGCCGGGACATCCCGAACGCACCCATCGTCATCCCGCCGCACGCCCTGTTTGCCGGCAGCGGCGGCAGCGGCCCGCAGCCGGCGCTGCACTGCACGCCCCGGGTGCTGGATCAGGTCATCATCCCCAAAAATATCACGGTGCATCTGGGCAAACCGGCAGCTGCCGCCCGCAACGTGACAGTCTCCTTCCGGGATTATATTGCCAACGTAGCCTCCAGCGAGGTGTATCCCACATGGCCGGAGCAGGCACTGCGGGCGAATATCCACTGCCAGATCTCGTTGGCGCTGAACCGCATCTATACCGAGTGGTACCCCAGCAAGGGCTACACCTTCAACATCACCAACTCCACCAGCTACGACCAGTACTACGTCCACGGACGCACGGTGTTTGAGGTGATGGTGCGCATCACGGACGACATCTTCAACACCTATCTGCGCAAAAGCGGCACGGTGAACCCCTATTATTCCGAGTACTGCGATGGCAAGTCGGTCACCTGCCCCGGGCTCAAGCAGTGGGGCACGGTAACGCTGGCCAACAACGGGCGCAGCGCCTTGCAGATCTTACGCTACTACTACGGCAGCAGCATCGAGATCGTGCGCACCAAAAATATCCGCTCTATCCCGCAAAGCTACCCCGGCACGCCGCTGCGGCAGGGCAGCCGCGGCACGGCAGTGTTCACCCTGCAGCGCCAGCTGAACCGCATCACCAAGGACTATCCCTTCCTTGGCAAACTGACGGTAGACGGCGTATTCGGCAGCCGGATGGCCGCCACGGTGCGGGCGTTCCAGAAGCAGTTCAATCTGACCGCCGACGGCGTGGTGGGGCGGCAGACATGGTACAAGATCAGCTACATCTATGTATCGGTAAAGGACCTCGCCGAGCTGACCAGCGAGGGCGAGACTTCCACCGGCACCCTGTCCAACGGCACATGGAACGGCACGGTGCTGAGCACCGGTGCTTCCGGCAGCGCGGTGGAGCAGGTACAGTTCTGGCTGAACACGCTGGCGCAGTACGACAGCGCCATTCCATCCGTAAAAGTGGACGGCGTATTCGGCACCGCCACCGCCAATGCGGTACGTGCCTTCCAGCGCAAGTACGGCCTTACGGTGGACGGCATAGTGGGGCAGACCACTTGGAAGGAGCTGTACGATGAGTTTTTGAGCATCCAGTCCGACAACGGCACCCCCAACGCCTACCCCGGCACGCCGCTGCGGGAGGGTGCCTCCGGGCAGAATGTGAGGCTGGTGCAGTTCTGGCTGAAGATCGCCCGCACCGTGTACACGAGCCTTGAAAGCGTGACTGTGGACGGAAAATTCGGCGCGGGCACGGCGGCGGCTGTTCGGCGGTTCCAACGCTACTTCGGGCTGACGGCAGACGGCGTGGTGGGGCGCACCACATGGCAAAAGCTGTACGAGGTGTACAACGATATTGCCAACCGGCTGCTCTCCTCTTCCCTGCGCCCCGGGGAGTACCCGGGCGTACTGCGCACCGGCTCCACCGGCACGGCGGTGCGGGAGCTGCAATTCTATCTCTACCTCATGAGCGCCTACGAGAGCAGTATCCCGTCGGTAAGCATTGACGGCAAGTTCGGCGCAGATACCGAGCGGGCGGTGCGGGCGTACCAGCGGTTTGCGGGGCTTACCGTGGACGGCGTAGTGGGGCGCACCACATGGAACTCCCTTTATGGCCGCGCCAGCCAGCTGCGCTCTTCCGGCCCGGTGGTCACCTTAAAGCGTCTGCCCTACCCCGGCGCCCCGCTGACGGTGGGCAGCAGCGGCAAGGCGGTGCTGTACTACAATCTGCTTTTGCTACGCATCGCCTATTATTTTTCCAGTGTGGAAGCCCCGCCCCTTGCCGACCGTTATACCGAGGAAACTGCCACCGCCACCCGCAGCGCCCAGCAGCTGCTGGGGCTGGAGCAGACCGGCATTGCCGATGCCGACACATGGACGGCGGTGGAAGCGCTGAGCTTGCAGCTGGCCGCCCATGCCCCGAATCCCGATGGAGACACCCCTCCCGGCACCACTTACCCGGGACGCGCCATCGCCGAAGGCAGCGCCGGGCAGGAGGTAGGACAGGTGGAGCGCTGGATCAACCGCCGGGCACAGCTTTCCTGCGGCGAGGGCTATGTGGCCGATAACAACCGCTTTGGCGCGTCAGACGCCGCTGCCGTGCGGGCTGTCCAGCAGCAGGCGGGGCTGCAGCCGGTAAACGGCATCGTGTACCGCGAAACATGGCACGCCTTGCAAGCCCAGTGTACTGACCCCTGCGGCTGCGAGAAGGAGGAATGAGGGATGGCACGCCTTTTGATCTATGACGCCTACGAAAACAAGGTGTACACCTACGCAAACCTGAACGAGAACGACCCCATGCCTTACAGCACTCTGACCACCCTGCGGTTGCGGGAGTTCCGGGGCAAATCGGCCAGTCCTACCCTATGGACCACCATTGCCGCCATGGAGGCGTGGAACCTGACCCGCCGCAAATACGGCAGGGGCATCCCAGTGGGGTACGCCTTCCGCCGCATCTGGGAGGGTGGCCACGGCACCCGCAGCCAGCACTACGCGGGGGTAGCGTTCGATGTGGGGCAAAGCCTTGACCAGCGCCAGCGCACCGCCATTTATAACGCCGCCCGTGCTTCCGGCGCATGGGGCTATGTGGAACCGCTGAGCCAGACCCCCACATGGGTGCACTTTGACCGCCGCTATGGCACCCCGGCCTGCAGCGGCACCACCGCCGGTTACCCCACCCTGCGCCGGGGCAGCCGGGGCTGCTATGTCATGATTTTGCAGGACGCACTTTCCACCCTTGGCTACCAGACTGGCACCCGTATCGACGGCGTCTTTGGTGCCCGCACCGAGCAGGCTCTGCGCGGCTACCAGAAGCGCACCAGCCTGCGGGTGGACGGCGTGTGCGGCTGCGACAGCTGGAAAAAGATCTCCACCGCCGTCATCGGCATCGGGCGCACCAAAACCACCATTGACTAACGCCCTGCTGCAGCAATTCTTCTTGTGAAAAAGGGGTTTCGAAACCCCAAATCAAAAAGTATTATTCCTTAAATCATGGCCAAAGCGCACGCGGCGGCCATTGCAAATCGTCCCACTTGTTCAAAAGGCTGTTGCGCACTAAAGCGCAACGGTCTTTTGCTTATTTTACAGCCTTTTTCAGCTGTTCCAGATCTGCGGCATCCGGGTGGGAGAGCGCCTTATCGAAGTTTTCGATCAGGGCATCCAGATTGGGGATGTGCAAAGGCTTTGCCTTCATGGCCTCGTACCGCTGCCGGACGGACACCGGCATTTTGCCCTGACACATAAAGCTGCCAATGACGGTGTTGCTGCCGTCCAGCGCCTTCCGGGTGGCGGCAAGAATCTTTTCGAAGTAGGGCGCACTGCCGCCAAAGCCTGCGGTGCCAAACAGGAACACCCGCTTGCCGTGCAGCTGCTGCAAGAAATCCAGCGTGTCGGTATCGGCCTTGCCCTTGTCTGTCCAGAAACCCACATACAGGGTGTCTGCTGCCAGCGCGGCAGCGTCCGGTGCGCCGAAATAGCAGCAGTCTGCCTGCGGCAGCTGCTCCTGCAGGGTCTGTGCCAGCAGTGCGGTGTTGCCGGTTTTGCTGCTGAATACGATGGCGTAACTCATTTTTACCTCCCTCAGAGCAGCGGCAAAGCTGCCGGATGCTCTTGTGCATACGTTATTTTACGGCAGTTCCTTTGCCGGGAGAGCCTGAAATCATGGAACAGTATAGTACAGTGCCCTGCCAAAATCAAGGGTTGACGATATTCTCGCCTTTCCCGGCCAGAAAGCTGCGCAGGTTGCCGGTGGTGATATCCATCAGCCGCTGCAATGCTTCCTTGGTGGTCCATGCGATATGCGGGGTGAGCACCGCGCCCGGCAGGCCGCGCAGACGGCTTTGGGTCGGCAGTGGCTCGGTGGCAAAGGCATCGGCGCCGTAAAAGGCAAGCTTGCCACTTTCCAGCGCATCGGCTACGGCTTCCTCGTCCACCAGTGCGCCCCGGGCAGTGTTCAGTAGAATGGCACCGGGCTTCATTTTTGCAAGGGCTTCCCGGCTGACCAGCCCGCGGGTTTCCGGGGTGGCCGGGCAGTGCAGGCTGAGCACATCGCTGCGGGCAAGCAGGGTGTCAAAGTCCACGAATTCCACCCCATCGGCGGCGTACTCCGGGCGCACCGTGCGGGTGCACACCAGCACCTCCATGCCAAAGGCCCTTGCAATGCGGGCGGTCTGGCGGCCGATGCTGCCGTAGCCGTAGATGCCAAAGGTCTTGCCCAGCAGCTCCACCTGCGGCAGCAGACCGTACTCTGCCGGGATGCCCAGCTGCCAGTATCCGGCCTTTACTGCCCGGTCGTACCGCTGGGCACACTGGCAGATGGCCAGCAGCAGGCTGAAGGTCATCTGCGCCACACTGTAAGTAGAATAGCCCGGCACGTTGGCTACTGCCACCCCATGGCGGCGGCAGGCTTCAAGGTCGATATTATCCGTACCGGTGGCGATGATGCCCACCCACTTGAGGTTCGGGCACTGCGCCAATACTGCCTCGTCAATGCGGCACTTGTTGATGAGCACCAGTTCTGCATCCCCGATGCGGGGCGCGATGTCGGCGTAGTCGGTGCGCACATAGCTGGTGGTGTCCGGCACCAGTGCCTTTACCCCGGACCAGTCCAAGTCCCCTTCTTCCATCACATAGCTTTCCAGAATCACTGCCTTCATAATTTCCCATTCCCTCTCTGGTTTACGTTATGCCGTTTCTTTCAGCGGATAGAGCGCCAGTGCAAGACTGCCGCCGTAGGGGCGGCTGTCCAGCGCGGCATAGCCCTTTGCCAGCAGCAGCGCCAGCTGTACCCTGTCCTCCAGCGGCACCCACACCGGTGCAGTGCGGACGGGCGCGCAGCCGGTGCACAGCAAAAAGCAGGGCGCAAGGCTTTCCAGCGGGCGCAGCGCCCGCAGCCCGAAGCCCTGCCGAAAATACAGCGGCAACAGCGCCGCCGCCGTTTCGGTGCACTCTACCACCGCCCATGCCGTGCCCTTGCGGCGCAGCCGGTCTGCCCGGGCTGCGGCAATTTCCACCAGCCGGGCGGGCAGCTCCTCGCCGGGATTTACCGGCGGGGTGAGCAGGCAGCCGCCCTCCAGCTGCCGACGTCCCAGCCAGTTGCGCAGTGCCGCTGCGGCGGCGGTATCGGCGGTAAGGGGCAGCACCAGCAGCGCTGCCCCGGCTGTGCCCCACGCCTCGCCTGCGGTCAGCATCCGCAGCACCTCGGAGCAGGGACGGTAAAACCCCGCCCCGCCGCAGCGCACCAATGTAAAAAATTCCTCGGCGGAAAGCCGCCGTACCTGCCGCTGACGCGGTGGGTCGCATACCTGGATCATTTGCAGTTCCTCCGTTCTGATGTTCTTTCCATCAGCATACGGAAAACTGCGTGCGAACCGGCGCGAAACAGCGCGCCTTACAGTGCAAAAATCAGTCCAGCGAGATGTCCTCGCTCAGCACCTGCCCGATGGGCTTTGCGATGCACAGGTCGGCAGAAGCATCAGCCCCGGTGGGCTGCATGTTGATGACCACCAAATTATCGCCCCGGAAATACCGGATGAGCCCGGCGGCAGGGTACACCACCAGACTGGTGCCGCCGATGATAAGGGTATCGGCATGGCGGATGGCATCCACTGCGCCGGACAGTACCTCCTCGTCCAAGCCCTCTTCGTAAAGCACCACGTCCGGCTTTACGATGCCGCCGCACTCGGTGCAGCGGGGCACACCGGTGCTGTTTGCGATGAAATCCACATCGTAGAACCTGCCGCAGCGGGTGCAGTAGTTGCGCAGGGTGCTGCCGTGCAGCTCGTACACGGTTTTGCTGCCTGCCGCCTGATGCAGGCCGTCAATGTTCTGGGTGACCACCGCCCGCAGCTTGCCCTGCTGTTCCAGCTTTGCCAGCCGCAGATGGGCGGCGTTGGGCTTTGCACCCTTTACGATCAGCTTGTCGCGGTAAAAACGGTAAAATTCCTCCGGTTTTTTCTCCCAGAAGGTATGGCTGAGGATGGTTTCGGGCGGGTAGTCGTATTTCTGGTGGTACAGCCCGTCCACGCTGCGGAAATCCGGGATGCCGCTCTCCGTAGAAACGCCCGCGCCGCCAAAAAAGACGATGCTGCTGCTTTTTGCAATGATGTCTTCCAGTGCCTTGACCATAGTTGAAACGCCCCTTTCCTCATGGAAGCTTTTGTGTTAAGATAATACCAGTATAGCACATTCTTACAGGAAAGGAAGAGGCCGGTTTTGAACGTCTGGTACATCAACAGCATCCTTGGTGCCATCTGTCTGGAGGAGGAGAACGACGCGCTGTGCGGGGTACATTTTTGCCCGGACGGTGCGCCGGAGCTGGAACCTCTGCCACGCAGGGTGGTGGAAACGCCCCTGTTACAGGAAGCCGAGGAGCAGCTGAACGAATATTTTGCCGGGGTGCGCCGGGAGTTCGACCTGCCGCTGGCGGCAAAGGGCACGGCCTTTCAGCAGGCGGTATGGGCGCAGCTGCGCAAGATTCCCTATGGGGAGGTGCGCACCTACGGACAACTGGCGGCGGCGCTGGGCAAACCCAAGG
>ENA-OOXP01000697-OOXP01000697.1-human-gut-metagenome-genome-assembly--contig:-NODE-697-length-24256-cov-4.734556_pt1 | contig 24256 bp, 24 predicted proteins | sample MGYA00241591_ERZ501351 | MGnify/ENA primary metagenome ERZ501351 (study PRJEB25962, sample SAMEA1968361) | human gut metagenome | biome: human gut; feature: human-associated habitat; material: faeces...
ACAGACCGCAAAAGCGGTCTGCTATTTGTCAAGGTACTCGTATTCTACCGTTTACAATTCCGGCTCATCTGACCACGCATTCCGCTAAGAGCTGATCAGTCTTTCCGGATGTAACTGAACGCGTTTCCGCTTCAGCTGATCAATAAGTTTTCAACGTGTTATAGTTCTTTCGTAGTCATCAAATGATTGCGAAAGGAGGCATAACTATGCAAGACTACAACACGATTATCGGCTCCATCCAGATGCGTTTGAATGGATGCCAGACCAGGTCCGTTATGGACCGTTACAAGATTGGCTCAGGTACATTAAATCTGATCATGAGCCGATACCATGCCAACGGAATCCCAATCGAGGAACTCCGAATGATGGCACCTAAGGAAGTTGAGAACCTTTTCTATCCGCAGAAAAATCTACAGAGGAAAGATGTCCCACTTCCAGATTTCCAGTATTACTATGACAGAATCCATGCACCAGGGAGCCGCATGAACATTTCGTTCTGTTGGCTGGATTATAAAGAAAAGAATCCTGATGGTTATGAGAAGTCACAGTTTTGCGAATACTTCAACCGATTCATAGCAGAAAACTATGGTGGCCAGAAGGTATCAATGGCCGTAAACCGAATCCCGGGTGAAAAGATGTATATCGACTGGGTCGGTGATCAGCCGGAACTGTTAACAGATACCGAAACGGGCGAGATCAAAAAAGTCCATATCTTTGCGACCACTCTTGGAGTCAGCAGTCTGATCTATGCAGAAGCTTTTCCAAATGAGAAGCTCCCATGTTTTATAGAAGGCTGTGCCCATGCTGTTTCATTTTATGGTGCTGTTACGAAATACTTTGTGCCCGATAACCTGCGAACTGCTGTAACCAGGCACACAAAGGATGAACTTATCCTGCAGTCTACCTTTGCAGATCTGGAAGATTTCTATGAAACTATAGTTCTTCCACCACCCGCTAGAAAGCCGAAAGGCAAGCCTACAGTTGAAAATCATGTACGTTATCTTGAAATACACCTGGTTGAGAAACTGAAAGAAAAGATATATGTATCATTTGAAGACCTAAATGCTGAAATCAAAAAAATAGTAGCAGTCCTCAATAAACGATCTTTTCAAGGCAAGGACTTCTCAAGACAGGATGCTTTCGAAAAGTATGACAAACCATGTATGAAACCACTGCCAGGCGGATGTTACACGGCTTGCGACTATAAAGCGGTCCTAAAAGTTCCCAACAACTACCACATCGAGTATGACGGCCACTACTACTCCGTATTGTACTCTTATTGTGGCAAGCCTGCAATCCTGAAGGCAACCGCTTCAGAGATCAGGATCTGTGATCAGTATAATCGGCTGATCTGTACACATAAGCGGTCTTATAGAGAGTTTCCGCTGTATATCACGGTAGATGAACATATGCCGCCAGAACACCTTTATTACAAAGAAGTCAATTCAAAGGATGGTAATTATTACCGCCGCTGGGCTTCTGCCATTGGTCCTGCGATGTCAGAACTGATTGACAGACTCCTTAAATCATCAAAACATGAAGAGCAGTCCTATAATGCCTGTGCAGGTATCCTGCATAAAGTAAAAACAATCCCGAAAGGTGCTGCTGAAGAAGTTGCCCGTAAATGTATAGAGATCAATTCCTGCAAGTATTTTACCTTCAAGCAGATGCTGAAAAAGATGGATGTGAAGGAACTCCCCGAGCATTCACCAGGAACACTGCCCAATCATGAAAATATCAGAGGAAAGGACTACTATAAGTAAGGGTGACGTACTATGGCATACAGATTAAAAGACTATCTTTATAACGATAAACTCACAAAGGAACAGAACATACTCATGGATCGGCTGTATAAACTTCGCATGTCCGGTATGGCTGAAGCATTTGAAAAGCAGCTGCTGGAACCAAACACAGGTCTCGAACCATTTGAAGTCCGCTTTGCTGCTATTGTAAATCAGGAGTGGGATCAGCGTGAGAGTAAAAAGTTTAAACGTCTCATGAAGAAAGCGACCCTGAAATATCCTGCAGCTGATCTTGACAGCTCAATCTATGATCCAGAACGTCAGCTGAATACACACGTCATAGAACTTCTGGCCAAGTGTGATTGGATCGATGAGCCGAATAACCTGCTGATGACCGGAGGGGCCGGTGCTGGGAAAACGCACATCGCCTGCGCCTTATGTATCACAGCAATGCATCAGAACCGTACTGTTAAATACATACGTGCGAACACACTCTTAAAGGAATCAGATCATGCCAGGCAGGAAGGTACTTACTTTGAGTATTCGAATGAAATGGCAGCTTATGATCTCATGGTGATAGATGATTTCGGCTTAATGGATCTGGACATCGAGAAATGCCGCGATTTATTTGAAATCATCGAGTCCAGAGACTGCCGCAAGGCAACTATTATTATCTCACAGATTCCAGTATCCGGATGGTATCAGCTTTTTGGGGATTCCACCTACGCAGATGCCTGCTTAAGTCGAATGACATCTAAGGCATATCGCCTTGAATTTCCTGGCAGGGATCGCAGAATAACCAATAGTAATTAATCAACCTGCTGAGCTTTGCTACGTTTGAAGCGGAATGGCGCTCCGTTCCTCTGGAACGGATGCGCAGTTCTTGCGGAATATGCAAACGATGGATACAAGACAGGCGAAGCCAATAATACTGACAATTCCAGCCTTTGAAGACTTCAGAGGATATCTTGCAGTGCCATACGACCAGTCTATAAACTTCTCTGTTCGACAGATCAACCAAGGATTCAGCAAGAAAGCAGGAACACTGCGTGGGCTGCATTTTCAGGATGGGGAGTACGCCCAGGCGAAGCTGGTGTCCTGCCTGCATGGTTCAATCTTCAATGTGGCTGTGGATTTAAGAAAAGGTGAAACTTTCGGTCACGCATATAGTGCGGTGCTGTCTTTTGAAAATCGGAAGCAGATGTATATACCGCGTGGCTTTGCTCATGGCTATCTGACGCTGGAAGATGACACCCTGATGCAGTGGTGTGTGGCTGATGGCCCGTCATGCGGACCCTGCGAATGTGCCGGACAGCCCGGAGGAGTTCCTGGACCAGTTCAACACCTTCTCCATCTACCAGATCCTGCCCCAGCTGATCGAACTGTGGGGCCTGAATGTGCAGACGGAGGTGGAATCCAGAAAAAACCTCGAAAAAGTGAGCGGGAAATGACCACCCCGCTCTTTCTGCTGCGCTGTGTACAGCTCGGTATCAGCATTGCCGACCTCGACCTGCTGACCATCGGGTTGGTCAATGATATGTTCACGGAGCGGCAGAATGACGGCTATTCGTACAAAGAGCTGGCAAGTCAGTCGGACTTCGATCGATTTTAAAGGTTCGACTTATTTTACTTGACTTTGCAGACTATCTGATTTATTATACTCGTAAAGAAGTAACTTACGAGTTACTAACTCACGAGTATAATTATTGGAGGTGAGCAGATGAGTCAATTCTATTGCCGTGAGGATGAGCTGCGGAAACTGAATAAACGGTATGCAGGTGATAAGTTTGAGTGCATTGTCATCTACGGCAGACGGCGTGTTGGTAAAACGGCACTGATCAACGAGTTCTGCAAAGATAAGCCTACCATTTTCTTTTCTGCATTGAACACGACAGGAAAGGAAAATCTGGAAGCTCTCTCAAAGTCGATTATGAGTTTTGAGCGGCCGGATATGGAGTCTGCACCGGAGTTCAGGTCCTATGATGCAGCTTTGGATGAGCTGACAGCACTTTCAAAGGAAAAGAGGATTGTCTTTGTCATTGATGAGTATCCTTATCTTGCAAAAGCAAAACCAGCTATTTCAGCGATGCTGCAGCACATCATCGATCACAAATGGACAGAGTCCAAGATGTACCTGATTCTTTGCGGCTCCTCTATGAGCTTCATGGAGAGTCAGGTGCTTGGAAAGGAAAGTCCGTTGTATGGCAGACGTACTGGCCAGTTTAAGATTGAGCCGCTAGACTATAAAGAAACCGCTGTGTTCCACCCAAATCTGTCTGCAGAAGACAATTCCCTGATTTATGGGATCACGGGAGGAGTTCCCCACTATATCAATAAGTTGGATGTGCGAGATAGTGTGGATGAAGCTCTGTTGGATAATTTCTTTGACCGCTCCAGCTATCTGTATGAGGAACCGGGGAACTTACTGAAGCAGGAACTCCGGGAGCCGGCCATTTATAATGCAATCATTAAAGCGATTGCAGAAGGTGCTTCCCGAATGAACGATATCAAGATGAAGGTCGGCGAGGAAAACTCGGTCGTATCGAAGTACCTGAAAACGCTGATCGACCTTGGCATTGCGAAGAAAGAAACACCGATTACAGAAAAACCGGGTAAGAAAACCATCTATCTGCTGGCTGATAACTTCTTCCGTTTCTGGTATCGGTTTGTGCCAATCAATATGAGTGCCATTGACTCTGGCAGAATTGCAAAGACCTATCCACACGCTGTAAAGCAGTATCTTCCTGATTACATGGGTCTAATTTATGAGAAGATGTGTCAGGATTACCTGCTCTATTATTCGGATAGCCTTCCTATTGAGCTGAGTGAAATCGGCCAGTGGTGGGGGACAGACCCGAAGAAGAAAAAGCAGATACAGATTGATATCGTCGGAACTCCTGTTGAGGGCAAAGACTATATCATTGGTTCATGCAAATACCGGAATGAGAAAATCGGTGTGGATGAACTCGATTTGATTCGGGATTATGCCTCAGTTTTTGGAAAGGGCAACAACTATCACTACTATATCTTCTCGAAAGGCGGATTCACAGATGGACTTCTTCAGGCACAAGAGAGAGGTGAAGTTCGGCTGATAACGCTGGAAGACCTTTACAAGTAAAAATTCTAATCAACCCTGCTGGTGAAAGCTGGCAGGGTATTTTTATACCCATTTTTAGCCTGTCTGCTCGTAAGTAGGTAATCATCCGTATCTGTTTTTTTGTTTTTTATTCTGCTACAATCTCCTTAAAACTCAGGAGGTATTCTATATCACTATGAATAAAGAAGAAAAAGCAAAACTCTGGTCTGACCGTATCCAACAATACCAGACCAGTGGACAAACATGTAAACAATGGTGTACAGAAAACGGTATCCCTTTATCTACGATGGGATACTGGATCCGCAGATTTGCAAAAGAAGAGCCGGCATCCGAATCTGAACAGGATCTGGTCTTGTCAGACTTCCATCTGAACAGGAAGCTGCCAGAAAGCTGCTCTCTGAGGAATCTTCATCGGTGCGTATTTTTATTTCAGACAGTATCCGTATTGAAATATCTGATTCCTGCAGAACGGAACTGATGGAATCTATACTGGGATTCCTGCAGCGTCATGCTTGACCTGGCAGGAGGGACAACGGTATATCTCTCCTGTGGTGTCACTGATCTGAGAAAAAGTTACAATGGTCTGGCGGCTATCATCAAATTAAAATTTCACCTCGACCCATACTCACGCTGCATGTTTGCGTTCTGCAACCGTCGGCGTACTTCTATAAAGATCCTTCAATGGGACGGATCCGGATTCTGGATCCTGATGAAACGGCTCGACCGTAATGCTTTTCACTGGCCGGATACTCCAGATGAACTCCGTCAGGTGACTCTGAAAGAGATCCACTGGCTGTGTGACGGGCTCTCTTTAAATCCCAGGGGTGCATTTGAGGAACACCATCCAAAGATCATCCTGTAAGCATAAGACAGCGGAGCTGTCAATCCCGTAAAAATCATGAAAAACATGGCATTCCCAGCGTATTTCCTATATCCGGAAACGCAGTTTTTTATAGGAAAACAGCTGGAACCATGATATACTTTTTATAACGCTAAAGCAGGGAGGACAGGACATGGAACCGATCTTTACAGATAAACAGCTGAATAACATGAGCCGTGAAGATCTGATCTCATTGATGAAGATCGTACAGGAACAGACAAAGAAGAAGGATACAGAGATCCAGCTGCTGAAGGATAAACAGAAAGAACTCGAATTCTTAAATGCCATGCTCTCTGACCGTCTTACCCTTGCGCAGAGAAAACAGTTTGGGGCATCCAGTGAAAAGTATGCCGAAGGCTATGAACAGATGAACCTGTTCAATGAGGCGGAAGCCAATGCGGATGCGGAAACAGAGGAACTTTTTGAAGAGATCCGGCCATCCTCTTATAAATGTAAAAAAAGAAAAGGAAAGAAGGAAGAAGATCTTTCCAATTTTGAGACCGTTGCGACCAGGACCTATAAACTGGAAGGGGAAGCCCGTTACTGTCCGGAATGCGGATCCATGAAACGTCCGGAAAAAGAACCTTCCCTGATCCGTGGGAGCATTGCTACACCTTCCCTCGTAGCAGGTATCATGAACGCTAAATATGTAAACGGGATGCCTCTGGCACGTCAGGAAAGAGAGTTTGCCAGATATGATCTCGATCTCTCCACAAAGACTATGGCGAACTGGATCATAAACTGTGCAGACAGATACCTGAAACCGCTGTATCAGCTGATGAAAGAGGAACTTCTGGAAAGCAGATATATCCATTGTGACGAAAGCCGGATCCAGGTACTCGGAGAACCGGATCAGAAAGGGACGACCCAGAACTGGATGTGGGTATATCTCACGGATGAATTCAGTGGTTCCCCGCAGATGGTACTCTTCGATTATGAAAGGACCCGTGCGGGATATCATCCTGTAAACTTTTTAGGGGACAGGTTTCATGGGTATCTGACCTGTGATGGATATCAGGCTTATCACAGTTTAGGAGAAGGTATCATAGTAAGCGGGTGCCTTACCCATGCAAGACGACGTTTTGATGCAGCCCTCACAGTATTAAAAAAAGACTTTACAAAAGAACAGCTGAAAGAGACCATTGCATATCAGGCGATGTCAAGGATCGGGATCCTCTATAAGATCGAGGAAATGATCCACAATAAAACACCGGAAGAAAAATATGAGGAGCGCCAGAAACAGTCCCGTCCAGTTATGGATGCCCTGTTTGAATGGCTGCATACGATGGAAGATTCTGTAGACAGGTCCTCCCTTATTGGTGATGCCATTTTGTATACGCTTAATCAGGAAGCATATCTGAAACGCTATCTGGAAGATGGCCATCTCAGTATAGACAACAACAGTGCAGAACGTGCATTGAAAAACTTTGCAGTGGGACGCCGCAACTGGCTGTTTGCCAAAAGTGTACGGGGAGCTGGTGCCAGTGCACTTGTTTACAGCATTACAGAAACGGCACTTCTGAACCATCTGAAACCATACGCATATCTGACTTATATATTGGATGAACTCAGAAAAATGGGAGCTTTTCCTAAAGAGAAAGAGTTAAAGAAACTGCTTCCATGGTCAGAAGATCTTCCGGAATACTGCCGTACTAAACTAAAAAAATAATACTAAGCCATCTGATATAGAATTTGGCAGACAGCCAGAAACAGTATCAGATGGCTTTTATAAAATGTCAATATACGGATGATTACCTACTTACAATTATCAGATAAAGTTCGGATATTATTAGAATTTTATAAATTTAATTACTGGCATCTTACGATGCCAGTAAAAAATAACAAAAAACTTTAGTAAGTTAATTTTAAAAAGCAAAGAGATTAAATTAAAACATATTTTCAGTTGATAGAAAATTAGTGGAGAGATATAATGAAGCAAATTAAATATTATGACAGAGTGTACATGTTTCGAGTGCGAAAGGTAAATAAACAGAAAAATACAGGGAGATTCGCACCGGAAAATGACAGGATGAAGAGAAAAGCGAAGAGAAGCTAGGTGAAAAAGAAAAGCTAGAATGAGAAATTTGGAAAGAATTAATAAAAATAAGAAGTGTTTAGCAGCAAAAATTATTTGAATTTGCAGTCGCCTTCCGTGAAGGCGTGAGTTGAGAATACTAGCATTTAGACCCTATAAATGTGCTGTTATAGAACGCCTATAAAGATGTTCCTCCTGCTCATTTGAATATTCTTGGAATATAAGTCTTCAATAGCATAAATACGGACCAAGGAAGCTGTATGAGAAGAAACAGAAGAGTAGAAAGTAAATGCTAAAAGAAAAGATATTATAATAGGAAGAAACACGAGTAAAAAATATTATAAAAAGAAAAAAACAAAAAGTCATGAATTGATTGTTATGCTGGAACATAGGTGTTAAAATCAAATTATATTGTAAGTACGGGGTATATATACAGTAATAAATTTGAGAAGTTTGTGAGCGTTATTTGCGTATACAAAAAGTTTGCATTTCCAAGAAAGAATTGTATAGGTTTGGAGGGATGTCAATGAATACAAGAGCGTATATTCCAATGGATTTTTTGAATGTTCCAGGAACACAGCTTGAGAAACTGCCATGGGAGCATGAACAGATATTGCGGCGGTATCTCAGCATGTCACAGCATATTTGTGAATTGGATGAGTTATATAGTATGATGGTTTTTAACTTGGAAAACATGTTTGAGAAATTCTCTTTACAATTTGACGATCGTATATTCGCTAAGAGAGGAGAAACTGTAGATGTGATTCAGATCAATGCGTTGCTTTGCAATGCCGTCAGCGCAGGGCGGACATTGATAGAATCTATGGAGAAATTTGATGAATTCTATATTTCTAAGGATAAAAGTTTTAAGAAAAACTTCATTTCGAAAGCATATGATCAATATTCGGAGTATAAAATTGTAGACTTTCTGCGAAACTATATGCAGCATGGCCATATACCGATTCATTATGATGAAGAAAAAATTTATTTAGAACTGTCAGAAATTCTGGAGACCACACATCTGAAGATGAATAAAAATCTAAAAAGGATGTTACAAAAGGCCAAAAAGGATTTGTTAGAGTATGGAGTAGCAGATACAAGACTTTGCTGTGTCCCGCTTTTTTATAAGTATTTTCTTTTGATTCATAGATTGTATCGGGCATTTTATTCGTATGCTGAGTATACATTGATGCAGATAGGAGAAGAAAAGCGAAAATTATTGCAGGATCATCCAGAATATGTACGGCAAGTGGATGAGATTGCTTTTGCGCCAGTTTATCAGGATGAATTGGGGCAGCTTCATGGAGTAGCGGTAGAGGACGGTTATGAAGAGAAAATTCGGGAAAATATAACGTATGCAGAAGAAAAACTTCAGGAATACATAAAAGGAAATGGACAGATCTGCAGTTTACAGATTGACTATTGCCTGGAATATCGTATTCCGGAAATGATCCTGATTCATGAGGAGGAGCTGTCGGAAAATCTGGTGTCTTATTGCAAAAAGCATGGACATGAGATTCGGCATGTTTCTTTTTATACGTATTATAAAGATGATATGGATAGCTATACACGCTATAAAATGTTTCCGTATATCCAATTTGAGGAGGGTGTCGAATGGAATGTCCCATATGACAGGGTGACGATTCGGGATTTCCTTCGCACATTTCCAGAGGCAGAGGAAAAAGGAATTCTTGTACAAGCCAACAATATGGGCGGGGATGGAATACAGATCGCGCAGGCGGTTTTGCAGGGATGGAAAACATTTTTATATCACAGTTCTCAGATATTGGACACGCTGGGAATAAACTCCCTGGCTGATGCAATCGACTGGGCGTCACGGGTAGTTTTTATTTATCAGAGTATTGGATGGCTGAAGAAGTCATTTGGAAAAAGAATCGAGAAGAAACCGACTATTGAGCAATTGGAAGAATATATCAGGAGAGCAGAACGGTGGGAGCTATCGCAGCTTTCATCTACACTGCATGCAGCGCCGGAATTGTTGAAACTGGTATTGAGCGAAGTGGGATATATCAGCCAAGATGGTGAGTTGTTTGTATATGATGAAGTAATAGCTACGCAAAGAAAAGAGGAAGAACGAAAACGTAAGGCAGAAAAAGAAAATTCGCATGGAACCCAGGTAGACTGCAGGAAAATGAATAAGGTGATAGAAGAGCTTAATGTCACGATTTTGTATTATGCAAGTTTACAGAATGAGAAAAAGGCAGAGGAATGTGGGAAAGAGACGAGGATAGGAAAATGCGTGGAGCAGGTGATCTGCAAGTATAGAGAGTTTCTATGGTGGGACGAAGTGAGAGAAGAGCTGAAGGTGAGAGATCCATTGCTAGAAAAATTTACAGAGGAGATCCAAGGAAAGATTTGCAGAGATGTGAGAGCGTTGGAGGAAGAGCTTTCTGGAAAATGCAGGGAATTAGAAAAGAATGAGAGCTTATGAAAATAGAAGAAATGAACATAAGATTACAAATAAAAAGAATAAAAAAGAAATTCTGTAATTTTTTTAAAATAGTGCATATTCCGCAAGAACTGCGCATCCGTTCCAGAGGAACGGAGCGCCATTCCGCTTCAAACTGAGCAAAGCTCAGCAGGTTTATTAGTTACCGTTGTTTACTCTACGATCTCTGCCAGGAAATTCAAGACGATATGCCTTGGATGTCATTCGGCTTAAGCAGGCATCTGCATAGGTGGAATCTCCAGATTGTCCCTGATAAATAAGAGGCGAAATGACCATGTCCTTTTGACGTAGTTCATGCTTTGTCATGTTTATACCAGCCCTGGACGAAGACAGACATTCCTTGTATTTGCGGTCTGCAAAGACAGCATCGTAACGGTACTTGTGAGCAATGGAACAATGATGGATGGCTTTCGGACATCCATTACAGACGTAAGGAGCCTTATCAAGACGGTTACACTGTTCTTTAACGAAATCAGGACAGGTTTGGTTACAGGTTGGACAGGAAGTACACTTAATGTTGCAGAGTATGATTTTCCTGCATACATTTGTTTTTCTGCAGTGATATCTATGAATGCAGAAGTTGTGAGCGTTAAGGAAGGATCCTTTATGATACCAATCACTTACACGATGGAGTTTCACTTCCTTCGAAATAGTTGTAGGATCTTTGCATAAGAAGCGGGCGATATCTTTAAAAGTGCTGCCGTTATTCAGGGAACGCTCAATGTATTTACGGTCTTCAAGGGAAAGATGTTTCTGGTTACCAGGAATATATTTACTCATAGAGATCTCCTTCTACTGCTGTCAGAAGGTCTTCATGAGCATAGCACGAATATATGAAAGATTAAACTCCACTCATGTAGGAGTAAATTCCACCGCATAAGCGGACGATGGAATTTACTTTTGAAATTTTCAGTGAAAGAATTTAGCTTTTAATCACATGACAACGACAGGGTATGATGCTATAATGAGTTTAAAAATAAGAAACGGGGTGACGTTGTATGATGTATCCATATATGACACTGGCAGATGAAACGGAGATTGTTCATTCACAAATTGTTGAAAAAGATGGAATGAAAAAAGTTATTGTAAACTTTGAACGACCAACAGAAGATGGATTTGATTCGGCAAGGTGTGAATTGCCTGATTACAAATGGACAGAACGCCAAGGATATTCGGATGAAGAAATAGCAATGTTTGAAGAACTCCTGCATAGTAATGCTCATTTGCTATACCGGTATGCGGAGAATGGGGGGATTCAAATTGCCTAAATTGTTTATGGTATGTGGATATACGGTATATTTTTGGTCTAATGAAAATGGAGAACCAATTCATGTTCATATATCAAAAGGTAAGCCTACTCCAAATGCGACTAAAATATGGCTTACAAAGTCAGGTGGATGCATTTTGGCAAGTAATGGAAGTAAAATTTCCAAGAAAGAGCTGAATGAATTGATGGAATTTATATCAGCACAGTTTTTCTTTATTTGTGCAAAATGGAAAGAGGCATTTGTGACGGATGAGATAGGATTCTATTGTTAAGCATATTGTAACTTATAGTACATCGGGGACCGGTCCCAAGGCGGTCAATCCAAAAGAAGATCACTATAATTCTGATACAAAGATAAGATTAAAAGATTTTCCTAATATTCCCATGACCTTAGCAAACGAGACACATGGGGGTATGCCCTATGAAAATGAATAGAAAAAGCGAGTAAAACGGCAGGGGTCTCGAAAAGGAGACGGCTGCCGTTTTACTCGCTTTTTATCAGGGTTTTCCAGCAGTACGATAGTTCCCGTCTACTCAGATTTTCATAGGGTCAGACCCCTAGAGTTGCGTGGACCAAAGGCTCTGGGCGACATCCGGGGCGTGACCTACATATACGGAATGTTCTACCGCTTCGGACTGATTGATGTGCCGTAAACGAGGCAAAGCAGAAGATAGGATCAACTTGCCATTTGAGTTCCCAAATGGTAAAATCAAAATGCACTGGGATATAATATCCTTTGCCTGTTAATGTAGCTTCGGAAAGGGCGTGGAAGAATGGCAGCGACGTTAAAACTTCCGGTTGGTATCGAAGATTTTAAGGAAATTCGCCAACAAGGTTTTTACTATATTGATAAGACAAGACTGATTGAACAGCTTCTTGACAGCTGGGGAAAGGTAAATCTTTTTACAAGGCCCCGCCGTTTTGGTAAGACCTTAAATATGAGTATGCTCCGAAACTAACGGATAATGAAAAACAAAGATATGGCGCGCTTGTCCGAATGCAGGACGGAAAATACGCAATGGACGAAGATACGCTGGAATCGGCACTTCAGACATTGCAGAACAGATTATGTCATCGACTGGCTTTTGGGATGATGTCACTGTGTAAAGACTACCTCAAAGATCGTTCCGCCGGACGGGCTGGACTGAACGGTTATTCTGCCGTCATGTACGCGCACGATTTCACGAACCAGGGCCAGCCCAAGGCCTACTCCGCCAAGCTGGCGGCTTCTGGATTTATCTACACGGAAGAATGGTTCAAATATGCGTTCATTTAATTCAGCCGGGATTCCGCTTCCGGTATCTTCTACGGACAGGCAGATATTTTTTCCGCTCCGATATGCGGTTACGGTAACCTGTCCGCCGAAATGGTTGTATTTGATTGCATTCTCAACAAGATTGTATACCATCCGGTAAATCAAAATGTCACTTCCGACCATCGTGGTATCTTTACAGTTCCCGATCAGTTTTATCTCCTTTTCCTGGGCAAGCGGTTCCAGATCCACCAGTACTTCATCGACGAGGGCGTCAACGGCAATGGTTTCATCCCTGCTTACTGTTTGAAGCTCACTCATATCGAGCAGTGTCTTGACCATTTTGCTGAGTCGGCCGTTTTGCTCCGTCACCATTTTCAGTGTTTGTAAGGTGTCGGCGTCATTGCCCGGATGCGGGGTGGAATGGTATAAATCGAGCTGTACCTGCATGACAGACAATGGGGTTCGAAGCTCGTGTGCTGCATTTGCCGTAAACTGTCTCTGGATTTCAAAAGCATCTGCGAGACGTTCCAGCATCTTGTTATACGAAATACGAAGCTGGTTCAGCTCTTTTACTTTGTTTTCTTCAATGCGCGAATCGGCCAGATTCTGTGCCTGCACCTCCTCAATTTTTTCAGAGAACTCACGAATGGGCCGAAGTGCATGGCCACTGATAAAATAGGTAGCGACACCGCCAAGAAGGGCCAATAAGGCGGAAAGGATCAGGCTGTTTCTTTTGTAGTCTGCTTTATTGTTGTACACCTGAACAGAGAAATCTCTGGCAAATTCATCCCACTTGTCCTCCGGAATGCTGATATAGATTTGATCGGAACCGTCTGCGGTACCGTCTCCGCCCTGATCTCCGGCATCATCGCCCCGGGCATCTACGGTCTCCTGCAGGGAATCGATATAATAAATTCCGTTTTTATAGACAAGCAGGGTCAGACATCCACAGATGACCGCAATATACAGGGTAATGATACAGGTAAGTCTCCACTGCAGTGATATTTTTTTCATCGGTCGGACTCCTCTCGTATTTGATATCCTTCGCCTACTTTATTTAAAATCGGATCGTATCCAAGTACCGCCCTGAGCTTTCGCCGAAGCGAAGACATATGGACGCGGATGGATCCGCTGAAGCTGTCCACGGAGGCATCCCAGACATGCTCGATCAATTCTTCCTGGCTTACCGGTCTGCCAAGGTGAAGAAGCAGATATTCCAAAATGCCGTTTTCTTTTCTTGTCAGGGAAACCAGGGTTCCGTTGGCATAGGCCTCTCGTTTGATGGTATCGAATTTGATCCCGCCACTTTCCAGACAGACATCCTTCTGCACAAATTTTCTTCTTGTCAGACTGCGGATCCGCGCTTCCAGCTCCTGCAGATGGAACGGCTTTTCCATATAATCATTTGCCCCGGCATCGAGTCCTTCTACTTTGTCTGCAATCTGTCCTCTTGCAGATAAGATCAGCACCTTCGTTTCTTCGTTTTCCTTCCGGAGTTCTTTTAGAAGATCCATTCCGTCCATGCCGGGCAGATTGAGATCCAGGACAATCAGATCATAATTTTCTGCCAGGATGCATTCCAGAGCCTCCGCGCCATCATAGCAGGTATCTACCTCGTACCCGGCGGCGTACAGACTTCTGGCAACTGTGTCACACATTTGTTTCTCATCTTCCACGATTAATAATCTCAAAATTTTTTTCACCTGCCCATTTCTTAACAATGATTTTACAACAGCTATTGTATAATATCAGAGTCAGCTGGTCAATCAATAAAATCAAAGGAGCAACCACATTTTGAAATGCAGAAAAATATCTCAAATTGTTCTAGTTATCACAGGCATAGCGATGATGGGCTATGGCGCCGTCAGAGGGGAAGCGGCTGCTGTGCTTGGGAAAGCAATTAAATTATGTCTGGAGTGTGTCGGAATTGGATAAGAAAAAGAAGTTACTATCAAAGAAAATAGCCGGAATACGCGGGTGGATCCAGGCAGCGGCCACACTGCTTACCAATCCTCATATCCCCAATTTTTTTCAGGGCAAAATATATCAGGGCAAAGCGAAAACGGTATGCGTACCGGGACTAAACTGTTATTCCTGTCCTGCCGCGACGGGAGCGTGCCCCATCGGAGCCTTTCAGGCGGTTGTCGGATCATCCAAATTTAAGTTTTCCTACTACATAACCGGGTTCCTGATTTTACTCGGCGTGACACTGGGAAGATTCATCTGTGGTTTTTTGTGTCCGTTTGGATGGTTTCAGGATTTGCTTCACAAAATCCCCGGAAAGAAATTCTCTACGGCCAGACTGAAGCCGCTGCGGTATCTGAAATATATCATCCTTGTTGTTTTTGTGATTCTTCTGCCGATGTTTGCAACGAATTCGATCGGGATGGGAGATCCGTTCTTCTGCAAATATATTTGTCCGCAGGGCGTTCTGGAGGGGGCGATCCCGCTTTCCATCGGAAATGCCGCAATCCGGTCTGCACTGGGCAAGCTGTTTTCGTTTAAATTCGGTATTCTGATTACGGTTGTCGTGCTCAGCATCTTGTTTTACAGACCCTTCTGCAAATGGATCTGTCCTCTTGGGGCAATCTATTCCTTATTTAATAAGGTAAGCTTTTTACATATCACGATTGAAAACAGCAAATGTGTCGGATGCAATCAGTGTTCCAGGGCATGTAAAATGGATATCGACGTGTGCCGGACCCCAAATCATCCGGAATGCATCCGATGCGGAGCCTGCATCAAGGCCTGTCCGAAGGATGCGATCCACTATCAGTTTATGGGAAAAACGTGTCAGAAAAAGGACACCGGAGAGAAATCGCGAAGCATCGAAGGATGAAATGACAAGCCAGACTCTGTGAATTTATCGACGGTGGATTAAAACAATACTATTTTTAAAAGGAGCCATAACTTATGAAAACCAAAAGAACTTTTATCCCTGTTTTTACACTCAGCGTAGCATTATTACTTACCGCATGCAACGGAAAAGAGGCTGCAGACACAAAGAAAACGCAGACAACCCAGACGGAATCCGGCACAGAAGCTGTTACGGGATCTGTTGCGGAATCCGGAACCGAAACGGCAGGGGCTTCCGGCACAAAGCTGGACGATTTATATCAGCAGGAGAACCAGATTTTTGCAGATCATGCGGATGTATGGAACAAGGTGTTTGGCATGATGAATAAAAGCACAGCTGATCCGAGCGGAAATTATGGGGATTATCTGGCAGACACGGTTGAAGCCAACAAGGACTCTTTTGATGAGGACGAGCTGAAAACACTAACGGATGATATTGAAACGATACGAAAAATCGAGGAACAGATAGCAGAAATGGGAAACGGCAATACAGCATCGGAAGATAGCGACGCGAAAAACGATTCCGAAGAGGCATCTCCGTTCCGGGATTTCTCGGGTCAGGATTATGATGGCAATACAGTTGACGAAAGTCTGTTTTCCAAAAATGCGGTAACGGTCGTGAATTTCTGGTTTACCGGCTGCAAGCCTTGTGTTGCGGAGTTATCCAAGCTGAACGAATTAAACGATGCAATCAAATCCATGGGAGGCGAGGTTGTAGGCATCAACACAGAAACCTTCGACGGAAATCAGGATGCGATCAAAGAAGCAGCAGCGGTTCTTGAAAGCCAGGGTGCGAAATACCGCAATCTTTCCATTGACTCTGCTTCCGCTGCAGGAAAGTATGCTTCCGATATTATGGCATTTCCGACCACAATCTTAGTCGATCGAAATGGAAATATTGTGGGAGAACCGATGCTTGGCGGAATCGACAATCAGGAGAATTATGATACGCTGATGAAACAGATCCAGTCTGTGATAGATGCAGACAGCGCGAAGTAAGACGAGAGCTGCGGCGTTTTTGGGAGAGAAAATGGGAGTGCGAAAAAACAAAGTTACGTTTTTTCGCACTCCTTTTCATAACAAGATTTTAAAAAAATACATTTACGAAACGATGTACTGTGCTGTACCTGTCCCGAAAGGCTGCTCGGTGCTTAGAACAAGAGCTGAGGTCACACGGCGATTCCCCACATATATGCACACGTTTTCGGAACCACCAGTAATCCGACCTTTGGTTTTGATAGCAGCCATTTGACAAACAACAGCCGGGTTCCTGCTCTGCGAAAGGGCAGAAAATAAGGAAAACTTTGCACAATTAAAAGGAGCATACCGCATCAGCGATATGCTCCTTTTGGACTACCTGGGTAAATATTATTCACAAAGTTTGGAGAAAGCGTCAGCTACGAACTGAACTTTTGTTCCAACGATAACCTGTACAGAGGTTTTGCCAGGTTTGATCACGCCTGCCACGCCGGCAGATTTGATTACCTTGTCGTTTACGGCAGTGATATCTTTCACTTCCAGTCGCAGTCTTGTAACGCAGTTATCAATGCTTGTGATGTTTTCTTTTCCGCCGCAGCCTTCCAGAATTTTAGCTGCGATTGCGGTATAGTTATCACTTGCCAGTTCTACTTTTTTCTCTGCTTCGAGATCGTCATCTTCGCGTCCAGGAGTTTTCAGATCCCATTTCTTGATAGCAAACAGGAATACGAAGTAGAATACGAGGAATGCTGCGATTCCAAGCGGAATGATCAGCCATATTTTCTGTGCTGCGGGCAGTGAGGATGAGAACAGGAGGTCCATAGCACCGGCGGAGAAGCTGAATCCTGCACGGAAGCCGAGAGCAACTGTGATCATAGTAAAGATACCATACAGTAATGCATAGATTACGTACAGAGCAGGAGCAAGGAACATAAATCCGAACTCAAAAGGTTCTGTAACGCCACAGATGAATGCACAAACTGCAGCAGAAGCTACCAGACCGATCGCAGCTTTTTTCTTTGCAGGTTTTGCACATCTTACCATAGCAAGTGCAGCACCAGGAATACCGAACATCATACAGGGGAAGAATCCGGACATGTACATACCAAGGCTCCAGGTTACATCAGCAGATGTTTCACCAGCCCAGAAGTGCTTCAAGTCACCAAGACCGATCGTGTCAAACCAGAATACATTGTTCAGAGCGTGATGTAATCCGGTCGGGATCAGCAGACGGTTCAGGAATGCATAGATACCGGCACCGACAACATCAAGGCTGACAATAGATTTACCAATTGCTACCAGAGCACCGAACAGTAATGGCCATACCAGTAACAGAACAGCAGATACAACGATAGAAACAACACCGGAAACAATTGCTACACAGCGTTTGCCGCTGAAGAAGGATAACCAGTCCGGAAGCTTGGTGTCTTTGAAACGGTTATAGCAGGCAGATCCGATGATACCGGCCAGGATACCGATGAACGGGTTTTCGATCTTGTCAAAGGCCAGTGTCTTTGTAGCACTCTCAGCGATAGACGGGACGATAGTTGTAACAACTCCGGTAGAAAGAAGTGTTGTGATCATCAGCCAGGATGCCAGAGCTGCGATTCCGCCGGTACCGTCATTCTTTTCTGACATACCGACACCAACGCCGATTGCAAAGAGGAGTGCCATGTTGTCGATCAGAGCTGATCCTGCTTTTACGAGAAACAGACCGATCAGGTTTACTACGCCCGAGATATCGCCGCCCTGCATCGTTGCCGGACACAGCCGGTATCCGATACCCATCAGGATACCGCAGATCGGCAGTACTGCTACGGGAAGCATGAGGGCTTTCCCTAGTTTCTGAAGAAATTTCATATATTTCTCCCTCCTTAAAAGATAATTTATATAACTGGATACCTCCAATTAGATACGTGAATTTACCGAATCCATCCAATATACTTACAAAAGCAAGTACAGAAAAGACATGGAGAGTGCATTTCACAAAAGCAAGTGAGAAAAGACTCCAAGCGTACATTTCACAAAAGCAAGTGAGAAAAGACTTCAAGCGTACATTTCATTTCATAAAAGAAGAGGATGAAGATTCATCTGACGAAAGATCAAAAAAAGATCAGGAAATACTGAGAACGGCTTCGTCTAAGGAAACTTCGCCCTCTTTTTTCAAGCTGATTTTCTCGTAATCATCGGTATTGCAAATCAGTACCGGAGTGACTGTGTTCAATCCGGCTCCGGTGATCTTGTCCAGATCGACATCCATCAGAAGATCTCCTTTTTTGACCTGATCGCCGGCTGCAACGTGTGCGGTAAACGGTGCGCCCTTTAGTGTAACCGTATCCAGGCCGATGTGGATCAGGATTTCGGTTCCGGAGCTGCTTGTGAGCGTGATGGCATGAAGAGTATCAAATACCATGGCTATTTCACCGTCTGTCGGTGCATAAATTTTTCCCTCAGACGGAATCACTGCAAATCCGTCCCCCAGGATTTTTTCGGAAAAGGTAGGATCCGGGACTTCGGAAAGCGGAACTACTTTTCCTTTGCAAGGTGCGTAAAGAACATTTTCTTTGTTCTTTCCTTTTAGAAAATGAAACATAAAATTGATATCTCCTTTCGAAAATAAGGTGCGATGTTTTTTTCGGGATAGGGATCCGATTTCATCTGTAATTACGTTGAGTGATTTTTTGCGAAAAAATTTGGTATTTTACCCTTTGATCCGTTCTGTTTGACGTAAAAAGTCAACAAAATGCCATTGGGAAAGGAAACAGAGTATTTATTAAAAACAAAATTGCATAATTCTACACGAATTTCTCAATAGATTATATACATAATAACTGATGCGTAAGGATTTGTAAATACTTTTTTTGATATTTATGACAAAAGAATCTACTTTCAAAAGGGGAAAAATCGGCAGTTTAACCAACTAATGCGTTACTGCGGTAAAAGAAGAAGGATATACACACATTGGGGTCAGACCCCATTACTGTTGTGGGAAACTTTTGGGCGGTTCCTGTTTTTGGGCTTGAAATTCGAAAAATCTTTATACAATCTTAATGCCATGGAAAAGGTATTTATACGTTTTTAAAACGGAAGTCTCTAAAATAAGGAAGAATCAAAAAGAAGGAGTAAAAAGAGAAATGTGGAGTATAAAACTGCGATACAGGAAACAATGGTCGTCGTTTGAAATTATCATTCTTGGATTTGCGGGGGTAATTCTGGCAGGAGCACTGCTTTTGATGCTTCCTGTGGCTTCGCGGGAAGGAAATGTAACGCCATTTACAGAAACACTGTTTACTGCAACATCAGCCGTCTGTGTGACAGGACTGGCAGTCAGGGATACAGGAAGCTACTGGTCCGTCTTTGGACAGAGCGTGATTTTGCTGCTCATTCAGATCGGTGGTCTTGGTGTGGTTACGATCGCTGTTTCGATTGCGATGCTTTCCGGGAGAAAAATTTCCCTGATGCAGCGAAGCACGATGCAGGATGCGATTTCTGCCCCGAAGGTGGGCGGAATTGTGCGCCTGACGCGTTTTATCCTCAAAGGAACTTTTGGAATTGAACTGTTGGGGGCGTTGTTTCTTCTGCCTGTTTTTTTACGGGATTACGGCGGAAAAGGAATCTGGATGGCGTTGTTTCATTCTGTATCCGCATTCTGCAATGCAGGATTTGATCTTCTTGGAAAAACGGATCATCTGTATCCGTCCCTGACTTCTTATGTGGGAAATCCACTGGTTAATCTTACGATTATGGGGCTAATTGTAACAGGTGGAATCGGATTTCTGACCTGGGATGATATCTATACAAAAAAATACCATTTTCGTCAGTACTGCATGCAAAGCAAGGTGATCCTGCTTACAAGTCTGTTTCTGATTTTTGTTCCGGCGGCCTTCTTTTTCTTCCGGGATTTCGCCGGAATGCCGGTCAAGGAGCGGACGCTCTGCGCATTGTTTCAGTCTGTGACAACAAGAACGGCCGGATTTAATACAGCAGATCTTTCCGGGATGACAGGTGCCTCCCAGGCGATTATGATTGTTCTGATGATGATTGGCGGAGCACCGGGATCAACGGCTGGCGGAATGAAAATTACCACATTTGCCGTGCTGACAGCTAATGCGTCTGCTACGTTCCGTCAGAGAGAGGACACACAGATGTTTGGACGCAGGGTGGGCCAGGAGGTATTAAAAAATGCATCTACGATTCTGATGATGTATCTTTTTCTGGTGCTAATGGGAGGAATGGTGATCAGTGTGGCAGAAAATCTGCCGATTTCTGAATGTCTGTTTGAGACAGCATCTGCTGTTGGAACGGTTGGCCTGACGCTTGGAATTACGCCGCGGCTCGGTGTTCTTTCGAAAGGAATTCTGATTGCACTGATGTTTCTTGGAAGGGTTGGCGGTCTGACTCTTGTTTATGCTGCGATGCCGGGGAGAAAGAGCGCACATGCAAAAATGCCGCTGGAAAAAATAAATGTAGGATAAGAAGAGAGGAAGAGAAGAGATGAAAAATATTTTACTGATTGGAGTAGGAAGATTTGGGAGACATATTGCCATGCATCTGAATCAGCTTGGACATCAGGTGATGGCGGTAGACCGAAATGAGGAACGGATCGACGCCGTGATGCCGTATGTGACAAATGCACAGATCGGTGACAGTGTCAATGCAGACTTTCTGCGATCCCTTGGTGTGGGAAATTATGATGTCTGTATTGTGACGATCGGAAGCAGCTTTCAGGATTCGCTGGAAACCGCGTGTCTTTTGAAGGAGCTGGGCGCAAAATGGGTCGTGTCCCGGGCAGAACGGGATGTGCAGGAAAAATTCCTGTTGCGGAACGGAGCGGATCAGGTTGTTTATCCGGAAAAACAGATGGCAAAATGGACAGCGATTCGTTACAGCTCGGATCATGTGTTTGACTATATTGAAATTGACAGTCAGTATGCGATTTTTGAGGTTGAAATTCCGGAGAACTGGATTGGAAAAAATGTCGGCCAGCTGGATATCCGGAAAAAATACGGTATTAATATTCTGGCAACAAGAAAATATGGAAAAACAGATGTTGCGGTGTCTCCGGAGACAGTTCTGGATGGCGATGCTACCATATTGGTTCTTGGTGAATATAAAGCGATCCAGAAATGTTTTCGAATCTGAAAGAGAGGTGATTTCTGTGTTAAGTGTAGGACTGCTCTTCGTTACCCTGGTCGGTTTTTTGTCTGGAGGCGTGCTCGTAGATCAGATAGAGACATTTTTCACGGAAAACAGAAGAGAGGAACCGGAAACGGGACAAAATTTCACGGAAAACAGAAAACAAGAACAGGGAACGGGAGAAAAAAAGATTTCCTGACTATAGCTTTCTCTTCGTTTATGATCTACAATAGGAGGCGGGGTGAGACAGTTGGAAAAAGAAAAACAAAAAAAAGAGCATATCCTGGTGTGTCTGTCCTCTTCGCCATCCAATGAAAAAATTATCCGGACTGCGGCGCAGATGGCACAGGCGTTTCAGGCCGGCTTTACGGCATTGTATGTGCAGACAGCAGAAAAAACAGAAAAAACACCGGAGGATCTGGCAAGGCTGCAGAAGCATGTTCGTCTGGCAGAGCAGAGCGGGGCAGAAATTGTAACGACACACAGTGAGGATATTGCCCTGCAGATTGCAGAATACGCAAGAATTTCCGAGGTGACGCGGATTGTCATTGGAAAGAGCATGATGAAGCAGGGCTATTTCCATCAGCGAAGGGTGTGGACCGAGCGTCTGACGGATCTTGTACCTGATCTGGAAATTCACATCATTCCAGACTCAGACGTGTACCGGAGATATCAGAAACGAAAAAAATTTCCGGAGTGGATGGAGCTGCCTTCCTGGAAAGAACTGATGCTTACGGTTCTGATTCTGGCTGCTGCGACCGGAATCGGAGAAATCTTTTTTCGGCTTGGTTTTACGGATGCCAATATTATTACGGTATATCTGTTTGGCGTCATGCTGACATCTATTCTGACCAGCGGTTATACCTGTAGTGTGGTCAGCTCTGTGGCAAGTGTTGTCCTGTTTAATTATTTTATGACAGAGCCAAGGCTTTCGTTGCATGCGTATGGTTCCGGCTATCCGGTGACTTTTGCGATCATGCTTGGCACTTCAATCCTGACCAGTACGCTTGCTTCAAAATTGAAAGAAAATGCAAAGCTTTCTGCACGAGATGCCTTTCGAACCAAGATTCTTTTTAATACCAGCCAGCTTCTGCAAAAGGCAGAGGATGCGTCGGAAATTTTTGATATTACGGCAACGCAGCTGATAAAGCTTCTGGGAAGAAATCTGGTTGTGGCGCCGGTAGAAAAAAAGAAAAACGGCATTGTGCAGGGAACTCTTTATAACGCCGAAACAGGAATAAAATCAGAAAAAGTTTTTAATGAGAAAGAACAGGAAATCCTGCAGTGGGTTCTGAAAAACCGGAAACGGGCGGGAGCTATGACAGAACGTTTTTCTGAAGAACCGTATCTGTACCTTTCCATCTATGCGGCACAGAACAGATATGGTGTGATCGGCATTTTCATCGGACAAAAGCCACTGGATGTGTTTGAGAACAGTATCCTGCTTTCTATTCTGGGAGAGTGCGCCATGGCACTGGATCGGGAACAAAGTGCGAGAGAAAAAGAAGAGGCGGCAGTCATGGCGAAAAATGAGCAGCTTCGGGTGAATCTGCTGCGGACGATTTCCCATGATCTGCGCACACCACTGACATCAATTCTCGGCAATGCAGACTCTTTGATCAGTAACTTTGACGCACTGGACGAAGGGATGCGGAAACAGATTTTTTCGGATATTTATGAGGATGCCGGATGGCTGATTGAACTGGTGGAAAATCTGCTTGCGCTTACGAAAATAGAAGATGGAAGTGTAAAACTGCAGTTATCCGATCAGGTGGTTGAGGATGTAGTACGTGAGGCGCTGCGCCATGTAGAACGGCGGAAAAACGAACATAAAATTACGGTGGACTGCGGGGAAGATGTACTGCTCGCCCGCATGGATGCAAAGCTGATTGTACAGGTACTGGTAAACCTGATCAACAATGCAGTAAAATATACACAGGCAGGATCCAAGATCCGGATTACAGCCGGAAAAGAAGAAAAAAACGTATGGATTGCGGTGGAGGATAATGGACCCGGCATTCCGGCGGAGTGCAGGGAGCATGTATTTGAAATGTTCTATTCCGGAAAAAATAAGGTGAGTGACAGCCGCAGAAGCCTTGGCCTTGGGCTGGCGCTGTGCCGTTCCATTGTAAATGCGCATGGCGGGGAACTGGTGCTTCGTGACTGCGCTCCGCACGGCTGTCATTTTCGTTTTACGCTGCCGCTCAGTGAGGTGAATTTAAATGAATAAGACATTGATACTGGTTGTGGAAGACGATACGCCGGTCCACAACCTGATTACGACAACACTGAAAACACACGATTATAAATAACCACATTGGGGTCAGACCCCATTACTGTTTAGAAATTTTGTTCTTGTTTTGGCAATTCTGACACTGCAGACTGTACTGAATGACAATATCAAAACGGCAGAAGATGTTGAAACTTATCTGGGTCTTAACACCCTGGTCGTTGTTCCGGATTTTGGAAGCAAAAAGAAATCCAGAAGACGAAGAAAAGACTGAACATAAACACAGAAAATTAAAAAGGAGCATCTCCG
>ENA-OOXP01000751-OOXP01000751.1-human-gut-metagenome-genome-assembly--contig:-NODE-751-length-23083-cov-3.339717_pt1 | contig 23083 bp, 35 predicted proteins | sample MGYA00241591_ERZ501351 | MGnify/ENA primary metagenome ERZ501351 (study PRJEB25962, sample SAMEA1968361) | human gut metagenome | biome: human gut; feature: human-associated habitat; material: faeces...
CTGGCGGAGTTTTTACTTATTTAAAGTTTGATAATATAAGGTGTCAGATCGATCTTATTTTTTTGCAGGCCTGTTGCTAAAAGAAATTCCTGCGTAGCATTCAAATCTTCGATATCAGAAGTTTTTATTTCAGGATCGAAGTCATACCATGGGGCCATGGTTATCACGTCTTCAGGGGCAAGCCCTGTTGCCTGAGAGGTAAAATCGTATGCCTTAGCTTGCTCCTGATTCATATAGTCAATATTTTTACGATGAGCTGAAAGATAACGTTTAAGAATATCAGGATTGTTTTTTACTAAATCTCCGCGTGCGGCGATGACGATCGTGGCGTCAACAAGGCCTTCCCCGCTGATTATGATGTGGGCGCCTGCTTTTTGAGCACGCAGAACATCTGAGCCTGCTACGAGTGCGGCATCGACATTTCCGTTCAGCATAGCGTTGACAGAGGGAGGAATATCCATGGAGAGTAGTTCCACACTATCTGGCTTTAGATTGTTTTTGGCCAAAGCGGCAACAAGTATCTGGTGCAGGATTGTTCCTTTAGGACCGGCAACTTTCTTTCCTGTCAGGTCTGATACTGTTGTGATATTCGGATCTTTGGCCATGATGGTGAAGGCTTTGGGTGCGCGGCTGTAGATACCGACAATTTTTAGATCAACTCCGTTGGAAGCTGCCAAAATAGCAGAAGTGCCGCCGAGGGCACTGCAGATATCAAGACTTCCAGCTGCCAGTGCTTCAGTTTGTTTGGCACCGGAATTGATTTCAGGATAAGAAATTTTAGTATCAGTTTTTGCAAATTCTTTGCTGACAGTTTGCAGATTTTTGTCAATAATCGAAGGAATGTTCAATGGCGATTTAACATAGGTAATCTTAAGTTCTTTGGGTTCGTTGGAATTGGAAACATAAGATTTGCTGTCACTGCAGCCGGATGCAGCAAGCATAACAGCCGCCATACAACAGCAGGCTGTTATTTTTTTGATGATTTTACTGGAAAGCATTTCTATTACCACCTTATCTGATTAATTTTCTATTGCGCTCAGTATTTGCAGGCGTAGTTGCTGGAAAGAAAGAGATGCTTGCTGACGAGGATATTCCATATCAATGCGCTGGTCTATTTTTATCCTGCCCTCCTGCATGACTAAAATACGCTGCCCTAACAGTAGTGCTTCTTCAACGTCATGGGTGACGAAAATAACGCTTTTTTTCTGTTGTTGAAATAAGTTTAAAAGCATTTGTTGGAGACTACGGCGTGTAAAGTAATCTAAAGCGCTGAACGGTTCATCCATCAAAATAAGATCAGGATTTTGAAACAGAGTACGTCCTAAAGCTGTGCGCTGTGCCATACCTCCAGAAAGTTGCGCCGGAAAAGAATGTTGGAATGCTTTAAGACCCAAGAGTTCTAAAAGCTTTTCGTCTGGCGCTGCCGGCAGGCTGGGATCATTTTTAGCGGCAAAAGCTATGTTGGCATTGACAGTCAGCCAGGGCATCAGCCGTGGTTCCTGAAAAACAAAGCCTATTTTGGCAGCTTTGCCATAATCGATGGTTCCAGAAGTGGCAGGTTCCAAGCCGGACAGTAACCTCAGTAATGTTGTTTTACCGCAGCCGCTTTTTCCGACGATACAGGTGAAACTGTTTTCAGAGAAAGTTAAATCAACAGTGTTAAGTGCTGTAATAAGCTTTCCGGAAATGGTATAGGTTTTAGTGAGTGCGGTTATATTAAGCAGCATATTTATCACCTGTTTCTGTGTTCCAGGGCAGTATTTTATTAGTCAGTGCTAAGAACAGCCAGTCGATAAGACTGCCGACGATGCCAATGGCGAATAAACCTACTAATACGATATCCGGACGTGACATTTGTTCAGCGTCTAAAATCATATAACCGATCCCGGACGAAGCAGCTATTAACTCGGCGCCGATAAGAGCCCGCCAGCTGTAACCCAGCGAAAGCTGCAAACCTACGGCAATAGCGGGAAGCGCTGCAGGCAACTGGATAAGCCTTGCCTGTTGCCAGGCAGTGAAATGCAGTGAACGGCCGACTTCCAGCAACTTACGGTCGCAGCCTTTAATACCACTGTAGGTGTTCAGAAAAAGCGGAAAGAAGGACGCTAGAAAAATAATGACTAATTTAGAGCCTTCGTCAATGCCGAACCAGAGGATTATCAGCGGTATTGCAGCCAAAGGCGGCACATGACGCAGGAATTCCAGGATAGGCCAGCAATAGGACTGAAAAGAGTTGCTGCGTCCGCACAGGATACCCAAAGGTAAAGCGACAACGACTGAACAGAGGAAGCCACCGGCTACTCTCTGCAGGCTTATCAGTAAATGCCGCCACAGCATACCGCTGCGGATCAGTTCTCCTGCTGTAATGGCTGTTGTAGCTGGACTTGGCAGCAGATAAGAGCTGAAGATCTGTAATTTACTTATAATATACCAAAGTAAAACTAATAAAAACGGTAAAAGTATTATAAGACGACAGAATATATAAGACAAACTGGAAAAAACTGGAAAAGGCTGGAAATCCCCGGAAGTCTAGTGATGGTGCTGGATTAGGGGATTTTTTATTGAGGAATTTGAAAGAGGGATGCGACAATTGAAATTGGACGAATGAGGGGATCGTGGACACAGACAGGGTTTTAGAGGTTGTTTGAAAAAGTTTTTAAAAGAGCCTTTAAAGCCGCTTCAATACTTGTTTAATCCAGGTTTGAAAACGAGGACGTTTTTTGAGTGTGTTTTTTTGGAGAGGATAGACTAAGGTACCATTGAATATTCTGAAAATAGTCCTTGCGCTCAGTGATAGAGCCATTTTTAAGAAAAATAGACTAAGGTACTGGATATGCAGAAAAAGTATGATTATAATGTACTTGGAGAATAAATATACAGTGATGAGAAAATAAAAAAATCCGGCATAGACTAGAGCTATACCGGAAAGAAAACATAGAAACAGCATGAACTATTTAACCAGCGTCAGATGTAGATTCTGGGCTAATTTCATGTTGTTTTTTTTCATATTCTTCAAGATAGTCTTTAAAAGCATATTTAAATTGACGGCGTACCCATGATCGCATATCTGGATCAGGGTCATCAAGCATATGCTTTAATATTAAGGTCATATATTCCAAATCTGGATCAGAAATCGAGATTATATTATCGTTTTCTTCGCCAATACCTAATAACAGGTAATCTGTGGAAACATTAAAAAGTTTTGCAAATTTGAGAATTGCATCAAAGGAAGGTTTAATCTTCCCATTTCGGTAATAGCTTATATTACCAGCAGATATGCCAGTAAGTTTTTCGATTTCTTTATGGGATAGTTTACTTTCGACAATTAACTTTGCAAGTCGTTCATGAAATTGCATGACAAATCTCCTTGACGCAAAAATAAGGTTGACTTCAACTTAAAATTAGTTTAAAATGATTTTGAAAACAAGTTTACTTTTGACGCTGCAAAAACATTGTTGGGGAACAAGAGGCAGGGCAGCAAAAGGAACTTTGGTTTTGAGAAAGGGGGAATCGTTATATTTACAGATGGTGTTAGCCAAAGGCAGACAATGTATAGCAGGGTTAAAGGTTATAAACAAATAACTCAAATTGCTATACAAAATAACCCGGGAAACATCGTTGCTTTCAATGCTGCTAGCGCAACTTTAGCTTTAGATATGAGTATTAAGAGCATGGCGCGTTTTCTTGATTTAACAATACCAGAGATTATTGGTGGAAAAAATTATTTGTCTGTGCCTGTGATTGGCGATAATAATTTATGCTATAGTCATATTTTTGAGTTGGGTGCTATAGCGCATAATATCTGGGTAAAAGTAGATATTCAAAAGGCACCGGAAGAATTTTTTGAACCGGTAAGCTTTGTGGATTGTAAAATTGGCGAAATTATTGCAGCCGCAGTAAAGTCTTATTTGGATGAATGTTTACTTACTGAAAAATTGGGAAATCAAGAAACTGGCGATAGGTGAGGAAAGCCAGGAATGCTTTTCCATGAGGTCAGAGAATTTTGCTAAAGCTCCTTTTTCAACTGGGGTTTGCTGGTTTTGAATGGACAGTAATAGAGCTTTCAAATCTTCTAGTTCCTGCCGATCGGTAGAGCCAGCGGAACTATTTTGGGTGATAAGCTTGTCTAATAGGTCAAAATCAAAAGAATTATTTATGGTGATATTGGTATTTGTGCCAACTGCGCCATAATTATTTTCAACGCTAAAGTGAAGCGAAGGTGTTGGAGGTGCAGTCTGATTTTCAATACGTTCTAAATAGGCTTTGCCAGTGGATTCTAACCAAAAACACGCGGGTAAACGCCGTCCCAGCACTTTAAGTGCATTTATATAACCAGTGTTACGAAGTTCATCAAAAGCTAACTCTAGATCATATTCATCCTCATGTGAGAAAGATGTCTGAATGAACCAATCGGTATCAATTTGATGTTGTTTTAGTTTATAAGCAGTTTTTAAAATGTCGGTTGCAAGTTTTGTTGCCATGAAAAAAATCCTTTCTTAGGTGGTGGTTTAGTGAAAAAAAGAAAATTGCAGTCTGTGAATAGGCGACGCAAGGCTTTGAATAATTGCAATAATGAAGATGAAATAAAAGCTTTGCGCGAAGATGTACAGTCAGTGCAGCGTGTGCTGCAGAAGATGAATGAGAATTTGGAGGTTTCCGAAGTAGTAGTGGAAACCTGCGAAATGTATGATTTTTATAAAAATTTAGCAATGTGCATTGTGATAATTGTAGGTGTATACAATATATGCAATTTGCTAAAAGATATAGCGATAGCAATATGTTATTCGTAAGGGAAGGAGGGCTGCAAATGACGGCTATGGAGATCAGAGCTGCACTATTGAGCAAAGGTATTTTGCTTATTGATATTGCAAAAAAGTGCAATGCAAGTAAAAGTATGGTTTCCAATGTAGTAGCCGGGCGAAGAAAGAGCGAACGCATCCAGATGGAGATTGCGGCGACGCTTGGTAAAGGTATGGAAATATGGGAGGTGAAGGCCAGTTGAAAAAGCTTTATTTTTGAAAAGGGATGCGGACACTGTTCAAGGGACTAAAAGTTCGCCAACCGATAGAAACCAAGAATAGGCCACATCCTTAATTGATAAACATTCGACAGGAAAACTGGTTTTCCTTTTTATTATTTATAAAAAGATAGTGACTTTTTTATTGTGATTATATTTTAAACCAGATAAAGGCGGTGAGGCAATGGCCGGCAAAAAAAGAAAATTTGACCAAAGTAAGGCTAGTATGCCGAACTTGTTTGACATGATTGAGGAAATATCACAAGAAACTTTAGCCTTGCCAGACTATCAGACAAGCACTAAACCAATGAGCGCAAGGGTGCGCGAGGCTGTGAGTGAGGCGCTGAAAGGCATGGACTGTAAACGCTGGGTAGTAGCAGGTCAGTTATCGGAACGGTGTGGAATGGAGATCACAGAATCCATGTTAAACGCCTGGACTGCTGAATCGAAAGAAAATCACCGTTTCCCACTGGAATTTGTTCCTGCTTTTTGTGAAGTGACAGGCGATTATACGCTAATGGAAATGATTGCTGCTGCCTGTGGATGCAGGCTGGTAACATCGGAAGAAATATATTTACTGAAACTGGGCAAGATCAATCAGGCGAAACGTAACCTGCAAAAACAGGAGCAGGAAGTGCGCAGAAGCTATGAACGGATGAAAGGAGGCCGACCATGAACAAGGTATTGTGCGTTGGTAAACGAATAGGTAACAGCCCTATGACGATAAAATATGCGGGTTCGGAAAATGAAAAACAAAGCCAGCAGCTGGCAGGTGAGAAAAATGTTAGCCGGACAAGTAAGTGAACAATGGATAAATGCTAAAGAGCTAGCTGTTATAACTGGTTTGTCATTACGTGCTTTGCGAAAAAGAGTTTATAACTATTGGTATGAGGATATTCGTTATGTAGATGGTAATGGTCAGGGTGGAAAGACGATTCAAATAGGAGTATCTTGCCTGCCTGCTGAAATCCAGGCCATGATTAAAGCCAAGGGCGAAACACTGCAATCAGCCGACGAAGAATATCATAAGGTATCAGAAGCAGAACGAGCTGTGGCTATGGAGCGCCTGGCTGTGCTGAAAGACTGGCAGCAAACCTGCAGGGAATGGGTTGGTGTCAGTAAGGCAGATGTTTTACCAATGTTTTTGAAACGTCACGGCATCAGCAGGGCAACGCTGTATAAGTGGGATAAGGATTATAGGGATAATGGCGTTACCGGACTTTTGCCATCTGAAAATAAGATGGGCAAACGCGGTAGCTATAAGATGATCCCGGAGGCTTATGACTACCTGATGGCTTTATACCTCAATAACAAAAAGCGGTCGGTGGCTTATTGTTACCGCCTGCTGGAAGCTAAAGCGGAGGTTGAAGGTTGGACGCTGCCGGATTTGCGGACAGTACAGCGTATTATCGCTGACCTGCCAGAGGCTGTAAAGATGGCGGCGCGGGAAACGTCTAAAACTGTATATGATAAATGCCTTCCTTATACGCAACGCGATAACAGTACCGTACTGGCTAATCAGGTTTGGGTAGGAGATCATTTCCGCTGTGACTTTTTTGTTAAGGGAAAAAATGGCAAGTGGGTCAGACCGTGGCTGACAGCGTGGATGGATATGCGGAGCCGGAAGTTTGTATCATGGATGGTTTGTGAAAATCCATCCAGCAGCACGATCATTGCCAGCTTTGCCAAAGCGGCGTTGGATCCTGCGATAGGGCTGCCTAAAGAAATCTATATTGATAATGGGCGTGACTACTGCAGTAAAGAATTTGCCGGGACAGGACACCGGACGCGTAAAAGTGCTGCCGATGCCGATAAAGTAAAGACCATGCTGGAAAGTTTGCAGGTGGATGTGCATTTTGCCTTACCGGCTAATGGTAGGGCAAAGGTAATCGAACGCGAGTTCCGTGTCGTGGCAGAAGAAATCTGCCGGGAGTTTCCGACCTGGTGTGCGTCTAAAAAAGAAGATCGTCCGGAAAATCTGCAGAAGCTACTGAAAAAGGATCTGCCGCATATGACGGTGACGCTGGAAGATGCGGCACAGATCATGGGAGATTACTTCAAATTTATAAAAAATAAACGGGTTACTAATGGCAAGGGCCGCGCCGGGGAGTATCCTGATCAGACTTTTGAAAAGTACCGGATGCCATACCGGGCTGCCGGACGTGATGTTATGAAACTGTTGCTCACACGTCACAGCCAGCCGCTGGTAGTACGCAACGGCCAGATCACCTTTAAGAAAAAAGCTTATTTTGCAGAAGAACTGGTTTTGCGGTACGGGGAGAAGGTTTATATCCGTTACAACGAGGATGCTATGGACAGCGTAAGTGTATGGTCGTTGGAAGATCGTTATATTTGCGATGCCAGAACACCACAGGAGCTGCCGGGCGTTGGTGCAGATACGGAAATGTTGTCTGTAGAGCAGCACAGGAAAGGGAGAATCAAGAAATCTCTGTATGAAAATGAGCTGCTGCAGGTGGCGAGAAGTACGAAAACGATGGATATTAAAGAAATTATCGATGTTTACAAAGAACGGGCTGCATGTACTGTAGAACCAAAAAGGCCGGATGTTATATCGCCGTTGATTGCAGTAGGTCAGAACATGCTGCCTGAAAAGCCGAAGCCGAACAAATATGAAAACGTCTTAAAGTTTTTAAAATAGGAGGACTTTATGAAAACCAAAATTGTTGAGTTTTGCGAGGATAAAAAGGAATTTCAAAGACGCTTAAAAGAAGCTTTACAGGAGTTTGTGGAGAATCAGGAAAAGGTGAAGATTTACTATTCTGTTACCTGTGATCCGGCTAATAGCGATATGATTTATTCAGCATTGATCGTTCATATCTAATAAATAAACGCAGCCAAAATAAAAATGAAAGAGGGCAAAACAATGTGTAAAAAAATAGATGTGGAAGTAGTACGCAGCCAACTGATCGCATGGATGGCAGACAATGGAAAAAGTCAGGCAGAAGTATCTAAGAGCATGGGTATCAGTGCATCAGCTCTGTCAATGTTTATCAAAGGTACTTATACAGGTGACAATGAGCAGATCGGTAGAAAGGCAGCTGCTTTAATGGATCTGGTGCATCGTCAGAGTGCAGTTGCCAAAACACCGGGTTTTGTAGAAACAAGTATCGCCGAGGAAATTATTACTGTTGCCAATTATGCGCAGAACCATTGCGATATTGGCGTTGTATACGGCGATGCCGGGATCGGTAAAACAATGGCGATAACGGAATTTGCCAAAAGCAATCCGTGGGCGATACTTATTACAGCTGATGTTACCAGCACGGTCAAAAGTTTGCTGGAAGATGTTTTGTATAAACTGGGACGCGTAGGTGTAACAAGTAATAAAGCCGTTGCTAAAAGGCAGATCGTGCGTGAATTAAAGGGCAGCAATACGATGATCATCATTGACGAAGCGCAGCATTTACGGCTGCCAACATTGGAAGCTGTACGTGGTATTTTTTATGATGCCTGTAATTGCGCAGTACTGCTGTGTGGGAATGAAAATATTTACAGTAAAATGTTGGGGAAGCATAGAGCGCCGTTTGCGCAACTGTTCAGCCGGGTAGGTATTTGCAGAGGGTTCAGCATGCCGCGGTACCAGATCACGCGGGAAGATGTCAAAAATATCTTCTGTCAGGATGTCAATCTGAATGACCAGTGTATAGATTATTTTCATGTGGTAGCTAATAAGACAGGCGGTCTGCGCAGTGCAATAAAGCTTTTTACAATGACTTGGGAAATAGCCATCAGGAGCGGTGAAGAAATCAATCTGGAAATGATCCATGCGGCTGAAAATTATTTAATCAGGATTTAAGGAGGGTTTAACGTGGCTAATTTACTGGATACAAATTATCTGCAGGAGTTTAGAAAACGCGAGGCCCGGAGAAAATTTTGGCAAAGAGCAGGCACGGTGATTGCTGTTATAGCAGTTACTGTGGTGATCCTGCTGATCACACAGGAGGTATTTTAAATGGCAAGAGTGAGAATAAAAGAGGAAGGCCTGCAGAGTTGGGATGAAGTTGATCAGCATTTGCGCAGGCTGGGAGAGATTGATAATAAAATCTGCAGGTTGGAGACGGATTATAACGATAAAGTTACAGATCTGAAAGCCAAGGTTGACGAAAAGGTCAAGCCTCTGGTACTGGAAAAAGAACAGCTGGAACGTCAGATCAAAGATTATGCTGAAACTAATAGATTTGATCTTAACGGTAAAACAAAGGTCATGACATTTGGTCAGCTGGGATTCCGGCAAAGTACCAGTATTATCGTCAGGAAGGCAGCAGCGGTCATTAAGGCTTTGAAAGAAAACGGGCTGACCGGATGTATCAATATTAGGGAAAGCGTCAATAAAGACGAACTGCGAAAGCAGACGGATGATGTGATCAGTGCTGTAGGAGCTGTGAAAAAAGTGGAAGATGTTTTTTGGTATGAGCCGGATTTTGAAAAATTGAACCAATAGGAAGGAGCTGCCGCCATGAGAAAAAACAAATTACCGGATCATGCGCCAATTACCATGCGTCAGCTGGCTATGCTGCATGTTGCTAAAAATAAGCTGGATTTAACGGATGAAGATTATCGGTCACTGTTACTGCTGTATGGCGGCGTAGAAAGTTCAAAGCAGCTTAATCAGGAAGGTCTGCGCCGCGTGCTGGACAGATTTAAGGAGCTTGGATTTGAGCCGATCCAGAAGAAGGTCATCCCGATGCGTACTGCCAATACTGACGGAACTATGCCACCCAGTGAAGCCCAGCTGCGCTATATGGCTGTTCTTTTTAAAGAGGTAGGCATGCACGAAGAATCTATGTGCGAAAGTTTTTGCAGGCGGCTGATAGGCAAGCCAATGCCAGGCCGTAAGTATGAGGCGAATACTGTGATTGAGGGCCTCAAAAAAATGACTGCCAGAGGTTATAAGGTTGGTGGTCAAACTTGACGGAAGATACTAAAACGAAAGTTAAGAAGTCTGTTTTGATGGCCGATATAGGTGATTTGCCGCCTACGATTTTAACGGCTGTAGAAATTTTAGGGGTAGAAAATTTTGTGGAATTGTGCTATTCTTTAGGCGGAATCGCATTATATATTCCTAAATTTGAACGGGTGGCAGGCGCAGCCAGGGATCGCCTGATCGTCAAAGAATTTAATGGCGGTAACTATATAGAACTGGCAAAGAAATACGATTTGACTGAGGCATGGGTACGTCAGATTGTAGCCAAAGACCGATGGGAGAAAAACCAAACAACACTTTTTTAAATAGGAACGATTACTGCATTCCTAGAAGTAATTGAATAAAGTACTTGAGGAAAGTAATTTCCTCAAGTACTACTTATGTAAACTATCCCCGATAACAGTTAAAATTCCAGTATGGAGCAATGCTCTGTACTGGAATTTTTTATTTTGCTGGGAGGCGATGAAGTCGGGTAAAGTTTTAGAGTTTATCAGCGGCTTGTATCACGAGCCGTTCGGGCCGAGTTTGACAAGGGTGATCATAACAGCGGCGTTTTTATTGTTTACCGGAGTAACTTTGTTTCTTGTTATTAAAGGCATGAGCTGGGAACATTATGATACCTTTGCTTTGGTAGCAGGTGGTGGTAGTATCTGCGGCCAGGTCGGCAATAAGTTTGTAAATAATAAGTGGCCGCAAACGCAGGAAAGGGGGTTTGTGAAATGAGTAAAATTTTTGCATGGATCGAAGAACAGCTGGGCCGTCTTGCTAACTTTTGCAGCGATGCTATCGAAGATCTGAAAGCTGCCGATGAAAAGCTTAGTGAAAAGCTGGATGAGCTGGACGATAAGGCCCGTGCTGAAATCAAAAAATATAATAACCGGCAATGTGGCAAAGCTGTTGCTGTTGGTTTTATTGTCGGTGTGGTTGTGAGTTTGTTTATTAAATGAAATGAGGTAGGGTAATGAGAATTTGTGTTGATGCCGGTCATGACGGAGTGAGAGATTGTGGGGCAGTTGGGCAGCGTGGCTGCCTGGTAATCGATAAGATTATGAGCGAAGCCGGTTTTTATTCTGAAGAATACGCAGCGCTGGCTTTAAAAGAGAATTTGCAAGCGCGTGGGCACGAGGTTGTTATGACCCGTGAATGCAACGATGAGCGCTTATATTCTTTGATGCGTCGCGTGAATATTGCCAATGACGCGGCGGCAGATCTGTTTATTAGTCTGCACTGTAATGCTGCAGAGAATACTGCTGCCAAAGGTATGGAAGTTTTTACCAGTCCTGGAGAAACCAGAGCGGATCCGTTTGCGACTATGATCTACGAGGAACTGGCATCAATGTTCCCGGACCAGCTGCAGCGCACAGATTATTCTGATGGTGACCCTGATAAGGAGGCACGTTTTACAGTGCTTATGGAAACCAATATGCCTGCGGTGCTGGTGGAAATGGGTTTTATTAGTAATTGGCAGGAGGAAGCAGAGCTGTGTGATCCTAAACGCCAGGCTGATATTGCAATAGCAATTGGCCGAGCTGTTGACCGCTATGCTGCAGAGTATTGCTGATGGATAAATTTTGGAAATTTGCAGCGCTGCTTTTGGCATTTTTTCTGGGCGGGTTATGTGTATATACGTTTGGGCCTCGTCAGGAAAATACGCTTGTGCAAAATAATACGATCAGGGAAAAGCCTGTCTATATTACTGGCGATACGAATGCAGGCAGCAGAACGGAAGTTGTTTATGTGCCTAAAGAATCTGTTACTGTCACGAATGGTGACGGCAGCACCAGCGTTGTCCGCGAGCAAACTGACGTTGAACTGAACTCGGAGCAGCCAGCTGTAACGCTGAAAGTAAACGGCGAGCAGATGCGCATGTCATTGCTTACCGGTGAGAGCAAAAAGTTTGAAGATGGAAAGCTGGTTCTCAATCAATCGACGGAAGCTAATATCAAGCTGGAAATACCGGTAATTGATAAAACACGGAAGAATGCTGTCAGCTACGGTTTTAACAGCCGCAGTCTTGAAGAAATCGGTTATAGACATAGATTTTCTAAAAACTTTGGTTATTATGTACGCGGTGAAGGCAGGCTGTTTACAGGGCCATCGGAGCTGAAGGAAGGCGGCGCAGGATTGGAGTTGTATTTCTGATGGATGCGAAACTTTTAACAAGTTTGTTTATTGCGATTATGGGGACGGCGATGATGATCATGATGGGAGCCATCGGCTGGTGCGTGAAAGATATCCGGTCATCCATGCAGCGCAGCCAGGAAAAAAACGAACTGGCAATCAAGGATCTGCGTGCAGATTTTGAGCAGATGCGATCAGATATGCCGATCAAGTACGTCTTGCGGGAAGATTTTTTGCGGGCGGTATCTAATATGGAAAACAAAATGGAAAAGGGCTTTGATGCTCTATCTAAAAAAATAGATGCGCTGAGAGCGCAGGGGACAGGCGGTGAATAAATGGAACTTTTGGACGCGGTATCTGCCAAAGAGATCCGCGGGCAGATTGTAGGGATTTTAAAGCGTAATTATCCATATCAAACTGGTGACAAGCTGATCAACGAGATCCTGCAGGATATGCAGTATATAGTATCGCCAGCAGTTGTTTCCGGGTACCTGACTTACCTTGAAGAAAAAGGTTACATTGAAAGTGAAAATGTTGCCGCCTATGGCGTAGCGCGCCGGTTAGTGAAGCTTACTCCTAAAGGTATTGATCTTATCGAAGGCAATATTGACGCTGATCCGGGAGTGATGCTGCGTGATTAGAAATGGCAAAAATCGGGGGCATCCAAAAATTGCTGAGTTGCCTGCTGAACTTCGGGATGCGATACACCGAAAGTTTACTGAGGGTTTTACCTATCAGGAGATCAGTAAGTGGATCACTGATGAAGGACATCCTATATCAAGAAGTGCTGTAGGTAATTATGGCAAAGAATTTTTGAGTAAGATGGAAAGCTTGAAACTGGCACGGGAACAAGCCAGGACGATTGTGGATGAAGGCAGCGATAAACCGGCTACGGAACTTATCGAAGCGGCAAGCAGTTTGACGCAGCAGCTGATCCTGGAACATCTTGTTAATAATAATATCGATCTGACGAAAGTTAAGGCAGACCGATTGATTCAGGCCCTGTCAATGCTGGAACGCAGTACGGTTGCCAGAGAGCGGTTGAAGCTTGAAAGTCGCCGTAAGGCTGATGAAGCGGTTAAGAACATCGAGAATGTGGCCGCATCCAAAGGTATAGACGCGGATACGTTGCGAAAAATAAAGGAAGAAATCTATGGGATTCTCTAAAAAGCATCAGGCGGCAGTACCGCTGCTGGCTTATCAGCAGGAGTGGGTCAACGATGATAGTCGTTTTAAGATCTGCGATAAAGGGAGGCAGACCGGTTTTAGTTTTTGCAGTGCGCTGGAAGTGGTTTTGAGCTGTGTCAGTCAGCGGTCGTTATGGGTAATTTTATCTGCCGGGGAACGGCAAAGTAAGGAGTATATGGAAAAGGTCAAGCAGCATGCCCAGGCAGTGGGAGTTGCTGCAGAGATGCTTCAAAGTACCTTTAAAGCTGATTCTTTAGATTATACGATGCTGGAAGTAAAATTTCCTAACGGCAGCCGGGCGATCGGTTTGCCAGCAAATCCTGATACGGCCCGTGGTTTTAGCGGTAATGTTATTCTGGATGAATTTGCTTTCCATCGTGATGCGAGAAAGATATGGACGGCTCTTTTGCCTACGGTCACACGTGGCTATAAAGTACGCGTTATATCAACGCCGAACGGTAAGAGTGGCAAGTTTTATGAACTTTGGAATAATCCCAGCTGGTCAAAGCATTTTGTGGATATTTACCGTGCTAAAGCAGATGGGTTGGATGTTGATATTGAAGCCTTGCGTGCTGCCTGCGATAGTGAAGATGATTGGCTGCAGGAATATTGCGGTGAGTTTTTAGATGAAGCCAGCGCCATGATCACTTTTGAAATGATTGCTGCCTGTGAGGATGCGGAGGCTACAGTCGAATTGCCGGAGGATTTTGAACCAGCAGATGATTTGTATCTGGGAATGGACATCGGCAGGAAAAAGGACTTGTCAGTGATCTGGATCGACGAGAAAAAGGGTGATGTTTTTTGGACGCGAATGGTACTTGTTTTAAAGAAAATGCCATTTAGGCTGCAGCGTGAAACGCTGTATAAATTTTTGGAGCTGCCAAAACTGCGCCGGGCCTGTATAGATAGTACAGGTATAGGTGCACAGCTGGCAGAGGAAGCAAGAGAAAAATACGGCAGTAAAGTTGAGGAAGTTACGTTTACATCTGCTGTAAAAGAGGATCTGGCACTGTATCAAAAACAGCTCTTTGAAGATAAACGGCTGCGGATACCAAGTCAGAAGGAAATTCGCAACGATATGCACGCTGTCAAAAAAATCGTTACAAGTGCCAATAATATCCGTTATGACGCTGATCGTAACGAGAATGGACATGCTGATAGGTTTTGGGCCAGTGCCTTGGCTAAGCATGCCGGAAAAACAGGAAAAAGTGGCCCTGTAGAATATGAATCTATCCGGAAGCGCAGGATCAAAAGACAGGAGGTGGGCTATTGATGATATTGGGAGCAGACGGAAAACCGTATAAGCAAACACAAAAACCTGATAGTGTCGAATATGCGCCTATCCGTCTTGAAGATAAATATTCGACGTATCCATCTAATAACTTGTCGCCTGCAAAGGTAGCCAGGATATTCAGGGAAAGTGACCAGGGCGATATTTACCGCCTGATGGAGCTTTTTGAAGAACTGGAAGGCAAAGACACGCACGTTTTCAGCCAGTTCCAAACCAGGAAAAGTGCAGTGATGGGACTGGATTGGGAGATCATGGATGCTGGGCAGGAGAAGCTTGATCATGAAGTGGCCGAATTTGTCAGAAATGTTGTAGATGAATGTCTGGATATGGAAGATGTTTTTATGGATCTACTGGATGCTATTGGTAAAGGCTTTAGCGTGATGGAGATCCTTTGGGATATCAGAAATGGCAGAGCTTATCCAAAGTTGAAATGGCGCGAACCTAAGAAGTTCTGTTTTGGCGACTATCAGGAAATGAGGCTACTGAACGATGAAAACCCGATAAATGGGATGGAGTTACCCCCGAATAAGTTTGTAATCAACAAAAACAAGTCACGCAGCGGCAGACCTAACAGGGCCGGGGTGATGTGGGTCGTGACCTGGATGACGCTGTTTAAGACTTATACTGTCAAAGACTGGCTGGCTTTTTCGGAAGTTTATGGCATGCCGATCCGTATCGGTAAGTATGATACCAGCGCCACGCAGGAAGATAAGGAAGCATTGATGCGTGCCATTATCAGTATTGGCAGTGATGCGGCTGGAGTGATCAATAAAAACACCGAAGTACAATTTGTTGAAGCTGTAAAAAGTGACGGCGAACTTTTTACGAATTTAGCTAACTTTTGTAATGCAGAAATATCCAAAGCGGTTTTAGGTCAGACGCTGACTACAGAAGTCGGAACTGCCGGAGGCAGCAGAGCCTTAGGAGAAACGCAAAATCAAGTGCGTAAGGATCTGGTCAGATCAGATGCTAAAACGCTGGCTAAGACTTTGAGGCGTGACCTGTTTGCACCGTTGGTGCTGTTTAATTTTGGACCACAGGTAAAAGTACCGTGGCTGAAATTTGCAACGGAGGAACAGGAAGATGCGGATAAGAAGGCAGATCGGTATAAAACAATTATTTGTGACATCGGATTACCAGTATCTAATGCGCATATGTATGAGGCTTTTGGAATCCCAACGCCGCAGGAAGGTGAGGCCCTTGTTAAACCTCCTGCTGCCGGTACGTTGCCGTTGCCATTCAAAGATGATTTGCAGTTGTTAGCTTTAAAGAATTCCGAAAAAAAGTCACAGGCCGTCATTGATAAATTTGTCAGTGAACTGAGAGCTGCAGGTGTTGCGGCTACAGCGGACGATATGGCGGCGATCCGTAAAGTCATAGAAGAATCTGTTGATCTGAAAGAGCTGAGGGAAAAACTGCTGAGTGTTTACAAAGGGTTGAATAAGAAAAAGCTGCAGGAACTTTTGGAAAGAGCACTTTTTACTGCTCAGCTTTTTGGCAGCCAGGAAATTGCTGCAATGAACGGCGATAAAGTAAATGTAATTGATGAATTGAAGCCTTTGGAATTTGAACAAGCAGTTAAATATTTTGGCGACAAGGTACCAATGCGACCAGCTGAATTTAAACAGTTGCTGGACGCAGTTAAGAGCAAAGCTTTTACTGTGGCCAGCGTGACGCATATGGAGTACATGCAAGATATTTTTGACGCTATTAAAAATGCTTTAAGTAATGGACAAACCGTAGCAGAGTTTAAAAAAGGCCTTACAGAGTTGTTGGAAAGTAAAGGCTGGGAAGGGCAGCTGCCGCATCATATTGATCTGGTATTTAGGCAGAATGTACAGACTGCTTATCAAGTTGGACGTTACCAGCAGATGACGACGGCTGCCGCAGTTGAGGCCAGACCGTATTGGATGTATGACGCGGTTAACGATGAAAGAACCAGGCCAACACATAAAATGATGGATGGCCAGGTCAGGAGGTATGATGATCCGTTTTGGGATGAGTGGTATCCTCCTAATGGTTTTGGCTGCCGTTGTGGTGTAATCACATTGTCGACGCAACAGGTAAAGCAACGCGGTATAGATGTTCAGCGTGGGATGCCGCGTGCTACTGTTGATATCGAAACCGGTGAGATCACTCACTGGAAACCGGATAAGGGTTTTGATGTGAATCCGGCGAAGACGGAATATAAACCTGATCTGTCAAACATCGACAGTGATTTAAAAGAGGCTTACCTGCAAAAGTGATATTTGCGTTTTAAGCATAGTCAAAAACACCACGTGATAAATTACCCTTATACTGAAATTTGAAGTAAATTGAAGGCGATTAAAGGGGTTTTGAACGGGGGTAAAGGAAAGGAGCACCCGGATGAAATTGAAAAAAGTTGCAGTACCATGTATTACAGTTTGTTGTGATGCCAGCGGGCCACCTGCAAAAATCATGCTGATACCGTATGGCGAAGTAAAAAGTACTAAGGGCAATTTTATTTTTGATGATGAGGCCGCGCATGAACTGCTGGCTCGTTATGAAAATAAAAAGAATGATCTGGTGATAGATTACGAACATCAGACTTTGTACAACGTGCAGGCACCTGCAGCGGCTTGGATCAAAGCACTGGAATACAGAAAAGGGGAAGGGCTTTTCGGTGTTGTAGAATGGACTGAACGTGGTGGCAGCTATGTAGCTAACAAGGAATACCGGTATTTGTCGCCGGTGATCATGGTAAGGACTTCCGATCACAGGGCAGTGGCTTTGCATAGTGCAGCCTTAACCAATGATCCGGCTATAGACGGTATGACACCGCTGGTAGCTAAAAACGATCTTGAAGATGAAATGGAGGATAATATGGAATTTTTAAAACTGTTAGCTCAAATGCTTGGTTTGCCGGAAACGGCATCAGAAACTGATGTTGCTGCAGCTGTTAAGGCGCTGCTGGAAAAAGAATCGGTCAGCATCAATAAGGAACTGCGCGATTTGTTGGAGGTCGATGATAAGGCCGACATCAATGCAATCAAAGGTAAGATCATCGCGATGAAGAATCCTGCGGGTTTTGTGAAGGTGGAAAAATACCAGGAGTTGCAGACGCAACTGGCAGAAAAAGTAAAGGATGAACTGGTCACTGCGGCCTTGAAAGACGGAAAAATCGCACCGGCACAGAAGGAATGGGCAGAAATTTACGCTTTAAAGGATCCAGAGGGATTTAGAGGATTTTTGGCGATGACTGCTGCAGGAGCTGTCGTGCCTATCGGTGAAGTGGCTGGCGGTGAAGGTGTGAAACCGAAACAGGATGCAGATGACCAGGAAATGCTGATCCATAAAAATTTGGGATTGACCGCCGATGATTTGAAAAAATATGGAAAACAGGAGGAAAAATAATGGCTGAAAAAAATACTTGCTGGCGTGAAGGTTTGTTTGTGGTACTGCCAGTGAATGCTGGCACCACTATTGAGGAAGGCGATCTTGTCGTTATTGACAGCACTACTGGTTTTGCAAAAACCGCAGTGGAAGGGACGGGCCTGACAACTATCGGTATTGCTGAAAGTACGGTAACCGCTGAAACTGATATCAAATATATTTGTGTGCGCCGGAAAGGTTTGTTCCTGCTTAACAACTCTGCTGGAAACGATATGATCAAGCAGGAGCATTTATTTAAAACCTGCTATGTGGTCGGGGCCTGTGATGTGGCCGCAGTTGACCGTGCCACTGGAGATGCGGCAACGAGATCGGCAGCTGGTACTGTGGTTGAGCTTGTGGGTGATAAAGTTTGGGTTGAGATGGGAGGAGCTAACTAATGCTTGTAAACAGTAAAAATTTAATGGGTATTCAAAATTCGTTCAATACCCTTTTTAATAAAGGTATTGGAATGGCCAAACCGACATGGGAGCAGCTGGCGATGTTGGTGCCGTCTTCTACTCGTTCGGAAACCTACGCTTGGCTGGGAGCGATGCCAGGACTTAAAGAGTGGATCGGCGAACGCATACTGCAAAAATTGCAGGCTAACGGTTATACGCTCGACAACAAACCTTTTGAAGATTCGGTGACCGTAAACCGTGACGATATTGAAGATGATACCTATGGCGTTTATGCACCTTTGGTACAGGGCATGGGTACTGCCGCAACGATGTGGCCGGATGAACTGGTTTATGCTGCGTTAGCTGCCGGTTTTTCTGAAAAATGTTATGATGGGAAACCGTTTTTCAGTGCTGATCATATGATCGGCAAGAAAAAAATCAGCAATATGAGTACAGCTGCACTGGATGTAGAAAGCTACGTTGAAGCCAGGACAGCTATCATGAGCTATACCAATGAAAAGGACAAGCCTTTGGGTTTGGTACCGAATCTTTTAGTAGTACCGCCCAGTCTGGAAGGCGTTGCCCGCAAAATAGTGAAAGCTGAAAATATCGCTCAAAAATATACCGATGCAGATGGTAAGGTCAGCTACGTTCCTGAAAGTAATGTGTACAAGGATACTGCAGAGGTCCTGGTTGTACCGCAGCTTGCTGCAGCGCCTAAAGCATGGTTCTTATTGGATACGACCAAAGCTATCAAACCGCTTATTTTCCAACGCCGTAAAGCACCGGAGTTTGTGGCCATGACAGATCCTGACGATTATCGCGTATTCATGCACAAAGAATTTATCTATGGTGTAGACGCACGTGGTAATGCTGGGTATACCTTGTGGCAGCTGGCTTATGGTAGCACTGGTGCAGGTAAATAATCATGTATTGTACATTAGCGGATCTGCAGCATCAGGTAAGGTCGGAAGTTTTGGAGCGCGTTGCCAGCGATGAAAACGGCCAGCTGCAGCTTGATGTGATCGAATACGGAATCAGTCAGGCAGCCTCTGAGATTGATTCGTACTGCTGCCGTTATCAGCTGCCACTTAAAAATGTACCTGCAGTATTACAAAAGTACTGCGTTGATATGGCTCTGTTCCATATTTTCAGCCGCCAGGGTTTTAATTTTTCGGAAGAATCCGAGGATTATGTAATCTATTTGCGCTATAAAATGGCCATTGAATATCTGACTAAAGTCGCTAAAGGTATTGTAGAACTGCCGGGAGTAAATTCCGGCGGTTCTGGTATCAGCACTGGTGGAACATCTAACCTGCGTATTGCATCGAATAAGCGGCTGTTTTCGCGTGAGCAAATGAAAGGTTATTAAAAGTGGAAGTGCATGGAGATTGGAAAAAGCTGACTAAAGTGCTGAACCGGTTGGAAAATGTTGATTTTGCAAAACTGCATGAGAATATCGGTGAGGTGTTGATCAGTACTACTCATGAGCGCTTCAGGAATGGACGTGCGCCAAACGGCAGTAAGTGGAAACGTGGCCTGAAAGGCACTGGTCAAACTTTAGTTCAATCCAGGCTGCTCAGAAATTCTATAACCAAACGCTTTAGTTATGAAGGCGTTGAAGTTGGTACCAATGTAAAATATGCCAGGATACACCAGAAAGGCGGTACTATCCGGGCTAAAAAAACTAAATTCCTTCGCTTTAAGGTTGGCAGCAGGTGGGCTATGAAAAAGTCAGTGAAAATACCGGCACGACCTTTTATCGGCATCAGCGCCGATGATAAACAGGAGATCATGCGCTTGTTTAGGGAAACGATCAGTGAGGCAATGAAATGATAAGAAAACCAGTTAAGTTGTATTTAGAGCAGCATTTAATGGAAATAGGATGTGCCAAGGTATTTACTGATCCCAAAGATGCAGGGGTTGCAAAGCCTAAAGAGTGGGCCTTGGTGTCGATGCCGGAAACTGCCAGATATGAAACAAAAAATGAAAAAGTTACATATGTTGATAGGGACGGCATGCGTACTTATCACTATAAAAAGTCTGAGGTGACTTTAGATGCCAGCGTGCGGATAGCCGCTGACAATTTAGACAGATTGTGTGCGTTAAGCGCTGCATTTATGATCGGCCTTGTACGCCGTATCAAAGATGATTATGGCTACGATATTGAATTAGCGTTAGGAGAATCCGGTAGTAATCCTGCAGACAGTGAGGTAGCGGCCAAAAGCGAAATGATTATTACAGTTGTTGCTGTAGGTGGGGTGTATATCACGCGTGAAGTACCGTTGATCACAGCTGTTGAGCTGGAAACGGAGATTATCAGGAGGTAAATATGGCAGAAAAAGATGTGTTAAAAACTATTGAAGCATGGTCAGAACAGGAAAGAACACCGGCACATATTTTGGCTGGTGTGAAAGTAAGAAGAAATTGGGTCAGCGGCAAGGAAGTAACTTTAAAAGAGTATCAAGCCGCTGTTAATGGGTTTGTAAAAGGCCCGTTGAGAGGAGTTTGACATGACTGCGAACAGATTGCCGGATGTTTATTTAAGTATTACAGATTATGGCCTTGGTATTTTGCCAGGTGGCAGTGCTGGTATTATTGCTAAAGTCGGTGTATCCAGTAAAGGTAAAGAAAATACTATTGCCATGCTATCTGATTCTGCTCAGATCGTTCCAAATTTTGGTAGCGGTGTGCTGGTTGATTCTTTGGCAGATTCCTTTACCGGTGGCAGTAAAACGATTTATGCAGTAAGAGCTGCCGCTGATATTCCTGGTACGATCAGCGAAGTTGTTAAAACTGCAGCGGAAGGTGACAGTAGCACTTTGAAGGTTGAATCCGCAAGCAAGCCGCTGGATGCCTATGATGTCATTGTTGAAATTACCGGCAGCGGTGCATTAAATGCTGCATCCTTCCGTTATTCTTTGGATGGTGGAAGCAACTACAGTGACCGCATTACTGTTCCGTCTACCGGAAAATATACATTGGCTGATACCGGACTGGAAATGACGTTTACCGGTGATTTTATTTCCGGTACTGTTTGGAAATTCCAAACTACCGCACCGCAAGCGTCTGTAGGCAATATTATTGCTGCAGTACAGGTATTATTGGATTCTGCTTTGACTTATGAATGTATTCATGTTTGTGGGGAAAGCGATTCTGCAGTTTGGACAGCGCTGGATGTTTTGGCGAAGCAGGCAGAGGCAGACTACCGCTATTGCTATATTGAAGCTGACGCACCGTATAAGTCTGGAAACCAGACTACAGATGAATGGGTACAATATCTAAGCAATGCACGTGCGAATTTTGCATCTACCCGTGTAGGTGTGTGCGCTGCTTTTGGCACTGTTGTTGATATGCTTACAGGAAAACAGGTAGTAAGAAATCTGCATGGTATCATCCGTGGACAAATCGCGACATTAAAGCGTCAGGAATCTCCGGGAGCCGTAGAAAAAGGTGGGTTAAATGGTGTTGTTAATATTCAGCCTGCAGATCTTAACAATGCACAAATTTTAGCTTTGGATAATGCCGGTTTTACTACAGTTCGCAAGTTTATTGGCTTAAATGGTATTTACATTACCAATGGCCGGATAATGAGTGAAAACGGCAGTGATTATGAGCAGGAAGAAAACCGCCGTGTAATGGATCATAGCTGTGAACTGGTACGGGCACAAGCTTTGAAAAAAGTTAAGTCAGGAGTTCCAGCGGAAGGGCCCAAAGCATTAGAAGCATTTTTAAGTCATGCGCTCAATTCTCAGATCGGTGAAGGCGAGATCCAATCAGGTACTGTCGTTATTCCAGACGATCAGGATGTTTGGTCTACAAGCAAAATAAAAACGAAAATTAGGATCGTACCTGTGCCGATCATGCGGGAAATTGAAATCGATATCGGTTTTGAAAATCCTTATTTAACTACGGAAGCGGAGGGATAAGCTTTGATCAAAGGAATTAAATATGATTGGGAAAGTATTACGCTGAACATGGATCATGGCGAACTAATTGATATTACCAGTATCGATTATGACGACGAAAGGGAGCTGGAAGCTCTTTATGGTAAAGGATCTAAGCCTGTAGGCGTAGGTCGTGGTAACTACAAAGGTACCGGAAAGTTGACGATGCGGCGTGAAGAATTTATCAAAATGGAAGAATCTGCAGGCTGCAGCATCTATGAAATGGAACCATGGCCTATTGTGGCAAGCTATGCTAAAGACGGCGAAGCTATCCAGACTGATACATTGGAGCAATGTATGTTCACAAAACGAAAAAACAGTCACAAACAGGGCGACAAAGAAACCAGTATTGAATTGGACTTTATCATTTTAGGTAATATCAAGATCAATGGCAAAGAAGCTTGGAAATAATGGAGGATTTAAAAATGCAGGTAACAGAGAAACAAATTAAGGACTGGAAAACACAATATGGAAAGGTTTTTTTACTGAAAGCAGATGAAGAAGACGTTTGTGATCAGGACATCTATATCAGGAAACCGACGCGACCGATGTTTGACCGCTTCCAGTCTACTTTGATGAAAAAGGATAAAACGGGTGAGGCTACAAAACAACTGCTGTTTGACGTATTACTGTTTCCAGAAAAAGAAGTTTTGCAGCAGCTTTTTGATGAACGTCCTGGACTGGTTACGGCTATCGGTAATCAGCTTATGGAGATGGTAGGAACAACGGTAAATTTTACTGTCAAGGCATTGTAGACGATTACGAAAATAAAAAGGAAAACCC
>ENA-OOXP01000782-OOXP01000782.1-human-gut-metagenome-genome-assembly--contig:-NODE-782-length-22510-cov-4.206769_pt1 | contig 22510 bp, 16 predicted proteins | sample MGYA00241591_ERZ501351 | MGnify/ENA primary metagenome ERZ501351 (study PRJEB25962, sample SAMEA1968361) | human gut metagenome | biome: human gut; feature: human-associated habitat; material: faeces...
CGCCTCGTTATGACCACTTCGATATCTCTCCATATAATGTTTTTCAACATTTTTTGTGCTGTTTTGTCAGCGCATGTTGTATTCTATCATCAAATATCTCCCCTGTCAATAACAAATTTGATATTTTTTTCAAAAAATTGGACATATAGCTTCAATTTCTGCTATATGTCCATATTTACCGGGATTTTCACCCTGTTCTACTCTCTGTTCTACTCTCTATTCTACTCTCTGTTTTCCTTCAAAAATGCCTCCGCAACCACCAGATCTTCCGGTGTTGTGATCTTGATATTGCGATAAGAACCTTCTGAAAAGCGGATCTTCACCCCGGTCTCATGTTCTGCAACCATGGCATCATCTGTAATTCCTGTCATTTCCTTCTGCCGAATGCTGGTATATGCGCCATAGATCAGTGGGTACTGAAAGATCTGCGGAGTCTGGACGATCCATACACTGCTGCGATCCGGAGTTTCACTGACATTCCCATCCTCATCTGCGATCTTAACTGTATCCTTGGAAGGCATGCCTGTAACACTGGCACCTGTCTGTGCTGCTGCCATAAGTCCTCTTTCAATGATCCCATGATCAATAAATGGTCTGGCACCGTCATGGATCAGCACATACTCTGTATCTTTACACGCACGAAGTCCTTCATAAACAGAATCGTACCGTTCTTTTCCGCCGGATACTACAGCAGAAACCTTTGTAAAACCATATTTTTCCACGATTTCTTCTTTGCACCAGAAAACATATTCCTCCCCTGTTACCAGGATCACATCCCTGATCAGCGGACTTTCCTGAAAACAGCGCAGAGAATAACAGAGCACCGGCATCCCGTCAAGCTCCATAAACTGCTTCTGTATTTTGCTGTGCATTCTCTTTCCCTGGCCTGCTGCCAGGACAATAGCTGTATTTCTGCACTCTCCCATGATCAATTACCCCGGATTCTTTTATCTTTCGCCAAGCTTCAGGTTCGGAACCGCATTCAGATCCCAGCTGTGGCGTGTTCCCCTGATATATTCATAGTAAGCTGCCACACCGATCATCGCTGCGTTATCCGTACAGAAGATCGGTGACGGACGGTAAAATTTGTATCCACGTTCTGTACATGCTTTTTCCATAGCAGTGCGAAGTGCTCCGTTGGAAGCAACACCGCCTGCAATGGCAATTTTTTTCATGCCAAAATCAGCTGCTGCCTGCATGGTATGTTCTACCAGCACATCAACAACCGCTTTCTGGAAGGATGCCGCGATATCCGCACGGTTTACTTCCTCGCCTTTCATTTTTGCACCGTTTAAGTAATTAAGAACTGCAGATTTCACGCCGCTGAAGCTGAAATCATATGGATTTTCACCGATTTTTGCACGTGGAAACTCGATAGCGTCCGGATTTCCTTCCTTTGCCAGCTTATCGATCTTCGGTCCTCCCGGATATCCCAGCCCAATGGCACGTGCAACCTTATCAAATGCCTCACCTGCCGCATCGTCTCTGGTTCGGCCCAGGATCTCAAACTGGCCGTAGTCCTTCACAATAACAAGATGGGTGTGTCCACCGGATACAATGGCACAGAGAAACGGCGGTTCCAGATCCGGATGCTCAATATAATTGGCAGAAACATGTCCTTCTATATGATGCACGCCTACCAGTGGCAGGTTTCTTGCATAGGCAATAGCCTTGGCTTCTGCCACACCTACAAGAAGTGCACCGACAAGCCCCGGTCCATAGGTTACACCGATAGCATCAATATCATCCAGAGTGACATTTGCCTCGTCCAGCGCTTCCTGGATGACCTGGTTGATCCTTTCTATATGATTTCTGGAGGCGATCTCCGGTACAACACCTCCGTACAGTTTATGGATCTCGATCTGTGAGGAAATCACGTTTGATAAGACAGTCCTTCCATTTTTTACAACGGAAGCTGCCGTTTCATCACAGGAGCTCTCAATACCAAGAATTAATGTATCTTTCATTTTTTCAGTCCTCTTCAAAATTCAGTTCCACACTTTTACCGTCTTTTCCCGGCCATGCCTTCGGAAAGATCTCACGTACTGTATCCATGTAATCATCCGGACGTACCAGAGAAGGGCTGTAATGGGTCAGCCACATTTCCCCCACTTCCGCATCACGGGCAAGAGTGGCCGCTTCACGAAACGTCATGTGTTTGTAGCCTTTTGCCTTTTCGATCTTGTCATCTTCACCATACATTCCCTCACAGATAAAAAGATCGGAACCTTTTGCATTACGTAAAATAGACTCTGTCGGTCTGGTATCTGTGGTATAGGTAAGCTTGATCCCTTTTCTTGGCGGACCAAGCACCATATCCGGTGTGTAGATCCTTCCTTCATCCTCCACAGTCTGTCCCTTCTGTAGCGGATTCCAGAATTTCAGCGGGATCTCATGCTCTCTGGCACTGTCAGGAGAAAATTTTCCCTGGCGCAGGATCTCAAGGGTATATCCATAGCAGGTAACATTATGGTTCACCCGAAATGCAGTGATCCGGTAACCGTTCAGTTCCAGAACCTCCTCCGGTTTCGTGATCTCGATAAATTTAATTTCAAAGGGCAGCTCCGGTGCGATCACACGAAGTGCGCTTACCACACGTTCCAGTCCTCTTGGGCCTACCAGAGTCAGCGGTTCTGTGCGGTCTGCATTTCCCATAGTCAAAAGGAGTCCCGGAAGTCCGCTGATATGATCCCCATGATAATGGGTAAAACAGATCACATCAATAGGCTTGAAGCTCCAGCCCTTTTCTTTAATGGCCACCTGAGTGCCTTCCCCGCAATCGATCATCAGACTGCTGCCGTTATAACGGGTCATCAGTGCGGTAAGCCATCTGCGTGGCAGCGGCATCATTCCTCCGCAGCCAAGTAAACAAACATCTAACATATTTTTCCTCTTTTCCTGTTCTGTGGCAAAGTTTAGCATACTTATCCCGTATAGACAAGTACCTCTCCCGGGTAAGCCTATTCAGAAACTGCGGTACGTGTCATAAGAACAGCATCCTCTGTGGGATCTGTATAGTATCCCTTTCGCAGGCCATCCCGCACAAATCCCTGACGTTCATAAAGCCGGATCGCAGTCTCATTTCCTGCCCGGACCTCCAGATGGATCATGGTGATCCCACGCTCTTCTGCCAGACGGATCATACTTTCCATAAGGAAATTTCCGATTCCCTCTCTCTGACGGTCTCTGCGGACAGCCACATTGGTCACATCCCCCTCATCCAGCACCGTAAGAAGACCACAATATCCCAGGATCCGGTCCTTTTCTTCCACAACAAGAAACATCCCATTCTCTTTCATAAGAAATGTCAGAAATCCCTCTTTTGTCCAGGGGACTGAAAAAAGTTCCTCTTCGATCTCCATAACCTGATCCAGATCATCCACAAGCATTTCTCTTAAGATCATGCGTTTTCCCCTTCTGATCCTTTTTTCAGTTTCTGGGCACGCTCCCGCTCAGCCTGTGAAACACGGAGATAACCCGGTTTGTGCTCAGCCGCTGTCTCGGTTCTGCCTTCTTTATAATAAAGGACACCAAGTGCACCTACAGCACCTGCTCTCTGTCTGGAAAGATGGGCCGGTGCAAAAGAAAACGGTACAGTAAGCTTATCTGCGATGATATCTTTAAATACCGGGACTCCGTCTCCGAGGAATGTTACGGCTTCTCCCATCTCATTCAGCATGGAAAGAAGCTCCTCAATTCCCACTGCCATCTGATCCTTTACCGTCATGAGCCTGTGATCCTCGTAACGATAGATTCCCGTATAAACCTGCTTTCTTCTGGCATCCATGATCGGACAGATCAGTCCCTTTACATCATAGAGATTATAGGCCAGTGCCTCCACAGTCGGAATCCCGACCAGTGGTTTGTCAAGGGCAAGTCCAAGTCCCTTGGCTGTGGCAGAGCCAATACGGAGTCCGGTAAAAGAGCCCGGTCCCTTGGCTACCGCAATAGCGTCAATCGTCTTCAGATCCAGCTCTGTCATCTTCACGATCTCATCCAGCATGGGAAGAAGAGTCTGGGAATGTGTTTTCTTATAATTAACTGTATATTCCGCTACCAGTGTATCGTCCTCCACAACGGCTACGGATGCCACGATTCCGGAACTGTCCAGTGCCAAAACTCTCATTCTATCTTTTCTCCTCTCTCCTCAATGGTGATCTTTCTGTATTCAAAGCCCTTCTCAAGATCTTTTTCAATGGTAACTTCGATCCTTTTTTCCGGCAGGATCTCCTCAATGAGCTCCGCCCATTCGATCAGACAGATTCCCTGCCCGAAAAAATAATCATCGTATCCGATCTCTTCCATTTCTTCCAGATCCCCGATACGATATACATCAAAATGATAAAATGGCAGACGTCCGTCTTCATATTCCTGGATAATGGTAAACGTAGGGCTGTTTACAGGTTCTGTAATTCCAAGACCTGCTGCCACTCCCTGTGTGAACACGGTTTTTCCAACTCCCAGATCGCCTGTCAGTGTGTAGATCTGTCCCGGCTTCGCATTCATTCCGATCGTCCTTCCGACCTCGAATGTTTCCTCAGGATCATGCGTTTCTATGACCATATTTTCCACCTTTTTCTTGCACAATTATTCTTTGCATATTATAATAGAGCGAACAGCGAAATACAATACTTTTTGAAAAGGAGTGCGAAAACTATGGCAAATCCTATCGTTACCATCACAATGGATAATGGCGATGTAATGAAAGCGGAATTATATCCGGAAGTTGCCCCGAACACAGTAAATAACTTCATCAGCCTTGTAAAAAAAGGCTTTTATGACGGCCTGATCTTCCACCGTGTTATCAACGGTTTCATGATCCAGGGCGGATGCCCGGACGGAACCGGTATGGGTGGCCCGGGATACAGCATCAAGGGTGAGTTCTCCCAGAACCGTTTCAAAAACGACCTGAAGCATACACCAGGTGTTCTCTCCATGGCAAGAGCCATGAATCCGAACTCTGGCGGAAGCCAGTTCTTTATCATGCACAAGGCTGCTCCGCATCTTGACGGAAGCTATGCTGCATTCGGTCAGATCATTGAGGGCATGGATGTTGTAAATGCTATCGCAGAGACAGACACGGACTACAGTGACCGTCCTATTGACGAGCAGAAGATCAGCTCCATGACTGTTGATACCTTTGGTGTGGATTATCCGGAACCGGAGAAATGCTGACAGGCATAATTTTCTGAAATAAAAAGCCCCGCGAAGAGCAGACTGTAACGCAGATCATCTGCCCTCTTCCCGGGGTATTTTTATACTGACATTCTCTTTTCTTTTACTTTTCGAAGGTCTTCACTTCTCCGTTTACTTTCGCAAAATACAGTTCTGCATCCTTCTCAAGTCCGGCTCTTCCGTTTGTTCCTTCTGTGATCGCCTTCTTCACCTCTTCGACCTGATCATCCGGCACAAGAAGCTTCAGGACAACCTTGTCGGTATATTCGGAATCCAGAATCGGCAAACTTCTTTCTCCTGCGATATACTGGATCTTTCCGATCCCTGTATAATCCGTCGTCACCTGAAGAGAGATCCCATGATGCTTCTCAATGACGGTACTTGCCGCCAGTCCTGCCTGGACTGCACCGGAATATGCCCGCACAAGCCCTCCTGTCCCAAGAAGGACACCTCCAAAATATCTGGTCACCACAATGGCCGCATTATAGATCCCGGCTCCCAGAAGCACATCCAGCATAGGCCTTCCGGCTGTTCCGGATGGTTCTCCGTCATCACTGCAGCGGGTGGCTTCCCGGTTCATCCCTACGGAATATACATAGCAGTTATGACGTGCATCCCAGTATTTTTTTTTCATTTCTTCGATAAAGGCAAGGGCCTCTTCTTCTGTTTCCACAGGACGGACGGTTGCGATGAAACGGGATTTTTTTTCCACAAGTTCGCCTTCGCCGCCTTCGTATATGGTTTTATAATGTTCCAGCATGGTTTACGCCTCCGTTATCTATATCCAACCCTCTGTTTCAGGCAGAGTTTTCTTTATTGTATAATAATTATCTTCATTGCACAATGTATAAGATATCATGAATTGTGAAATTTTTTTTAAGGCTTTATTTGGCATCTCATATTTGTTATAATGAAACGGATTATAAAGGAGGAATATTATGAACTACGGAAAAAGATCCACTTCCAAGAAGCGGAATGCTCTGATTTCCCGTACTTCCATGCTGGAAAAAAGAGCACACGTTTCGTTTATCCGGGTTTTATTTACAGCTCTGATCGCAGTCTGCGTCATGGTTGTCTGCCTTGGTATCGGCTCCTTCCGGGGCGTGATCGCCGGAGCACCTGACGTCAACGATGTGGATATTTCACCTCTCGGATATGCAACCTTCCTGTATGATGACCAGGGAACACAGATCCGACAGCTTTCAGCCCCTACATCCAACCGTCTCCCGGTCTCCCTGGACCAGATCCCGGTCAGTCTGCAGCATGCAGTGGTAGCCATTGAGGATGAGCGTTTTTATGAACATAACGGTATTGATGTCCGCGGTATCGCACGTGCCGGAATGAAGGCGATCACCACCGGTAACTTTTCCGAGGGTGCCAGTACCATCACACAGCAGCTTCTGAAGAATAATGTTTTCACTGACTGGACCAACGAATCCACACAGCTGGAACGTTTCACACGTAAGTTCCAGGAGCAGTACCTTGCTGTACAGATTGAAAAAAAATATGACAAAAATGTGATTCTTGAGAATTACCTGAATACCATTAACCTGGGTGCAGGTTCCTACGGTGTACAGGCCGCTTCCAAAAAATACTTTAACAAAGACGTATGGGATCTGAATCTTTCTGAATGTGCCACCCTTGCCGGCATCACACAGAACCCTACCAAATTCAATCCGATCACCAATCCAAAAGCAAACTCCAAGAGACGTAAGGAAGTCCTGGATCACATGCTGGATCAGAATTACATCTCACAGGATGAATATAATGCAGCACTGAATGATGACGTTTATTCCCGTATCCAGGCCGCACAGCTTGAGAACACCGAAGAAGAAAGTACTGTTTACACGTATTTCGAAGATGAGGTTACCAATCAGGTCATCAGCGACCTGATGAACATTAAAGGATATACCAAGACACAGGCTACCAATCTTCTTTACAGCGGTGGTCTGAAGATCATGACAACCCTGGATTCCAACATGCAGCAGATCCTTGATGAGGAATATGCAAACCCTGATAACTATCCGGCCAATGTTCAGTATGAACTGGATTATGCACTGACTGTACAAAGCCCGGATGGAAAACAGACAAACTACAGCAAAGAAATGCTGCAGCTGTATTTCCGTGATCAGGATCCGGAATTTGATCTTCTCTTTGATTCTCCTGAAGAAGGTCAGCAGTATGTGGATCAATACAAGGCTAACATCCTGGCAGACGGAAGCACCGTAGTATCTGAGCGTGTAAACTTTGCGCCACAGCCACAGTCTTCCATGACTGTCATTGACCAGCATACCGGTTACGTAAAAGCCCTGATCGGAGGCCGTGGTGAAAAAACAGCCAGCCTGACTCTGAACCGTGCCACTGATACGACCAGACAGCCTGGTTCTACCTTTAAGATCGTTTCCACCTATGCACCGGCGCTGAACGAAAAAGGCGATACCCTTGCTACAACCTTTATGGATGAGCCTTACGAATACCCGGACGGATCTCCTGTCAACAACGCCTCAAGAAGCTACGGCGGCGAGACCACCATCCGCAAAGCGATCCAGAATTCTATCAACGTTGTAGCTGTTAAATGCCTGGAGCAGGTTACCCCGGCTCTCGGCCTTAAATATCTGGATGATTTCGGTTTCACCACACTAGCTCACGGAACTGAGGCAGATAAAGATGCCAACGGAAATATCTGGAGTGACGCCAACCTGGCTACTGCTCTTGGCGGTATCACCAAAGGTGTCAAGAACGTGGAACTTTGTGCTGCATATGCAGCCATTGCTAATGGCGGGAACTATATCAAACCGATCTATTATACACAGATCCTTGATCATGACGGAAATGTTCTGATCGAGAACTCCTCCGTTTCCAGATCTGTGATCAAAGACAGTACCGCTTATCTTCTTACAAGCGCCATGGAAGACGTTGTAAAAAAAGGTACCGGTACCGCCTGCCAGCTGGACAATATGACTGTAGCCGGAAAAACAGGTACTACAGAGGACTACAATGACCTGTGGTTCGTAGGCTACACACCGTACTATACCTGTGCAGTATGGTCCGGCTATGACAACAACGAAAAAATTCCGGAAGATGCCCGTAACTTCCACAAAAACCTCTGGAAAAAGGTTATGACCCGTATCCACGAGGGCCTGGAGGACAGAGATTTCGATATGCCTTCCAGTGTGGAAAAAGCCAGTGTCTGCGCAGAAACCGGTCTTCTTCCCAGATCCGGATGCCCGACTATCACAGAGTATTTTGATATCTCCAGTCTTCCCACCGAATACTGTGATCAGCATTTCTACGGCAGCAGCGATTACGATGAAGAGGACTATTATTATAACGAAGATACGGACGCCGATACCGATGCAGCAGCTGAAGCGATTCCAAGCGCAGCTCCGGACAGTACTGACAGCACCGACACTGACAATACTGACAATTCCGATGACGGTTCCGATAATACCGGTGATGATACTGACAATTCCGGAACAGACGACAACACCGGTGGTGATGACGGCAGCTATGATAACAGCAATGATACCGGTGGCGATGACACCGGCGAAGATCCGGTAGAATATTATGAATGATCTCCATTATAGGTATCTTTCATAAACAACATATAAAAAAAGTGGTTTCCTGAAATATGGAACCCACTTTTTTTACTTTTAATAACTTCTTACTGTCTCGCAGTTTATCAGTTCAGGCAAGTCCCACCCACCGCTTATTACTTTTCGCAATTGAAGCAGGGTACTTCCCTGGTTCGGTTAAAGTACCATCTTGGCTGCACCGTAGATTCCTGCATCATTGCCAAGTGTCGCGATCACGATAGGAGTATCCTTGCAGGATTCAAAAGCATACTCTCTGTAATATTTCCGGATACAGTCAATAAGCGGCTGTCCGGCCTTGGAAACTCCTCCGCCGATAACAATGGTCTCCGGATCTGTCACACAGCAAATAATGGCAAGAGCACCACCCAGCTGCTCTCCGACCTTTTCCATGGTTGCTACAGCTACCGGATCATTCTCCTTAAATGCGTCCAGAACTGCTTTTGCTGAAATCTCTTCGGCATCTCTGAGAACACTGTTCTCACCGGAAGCTGCAAGCTCTTTTTTTGCCATGCGGACAATTCCGGTCGCAGAAGCATACTGTTCCAGACAGCCCCTGTTTCCGCAGTTGCAGGATTCTGTTTCATGATGATCCACATTGGCATGTCCGATCTCACCGCCAGCTCCGTGATGTCCGGTCACGATCTTTCCATCAACAATGATACCACCGCCTACACCTGTTCCAAGTGTGACCATGATCACATCGGAGGAGCCTGCTGCAGCACCCTTCCATGCCTCTCCCAATGCCGCTACATTGGCGTCATTTCCAGCTTCCGCATGAAGACCTGTAAGTTCTTCCATCTCTCCCACAACGTTCTTATATCCCCAGAAGAGATTTACTGCACGTGATACTTCGCCTTTGGAGTTTACCGGTCCCGGAACACCGATCCCGACGCCTTCCACCTCCTCTTTGGAGATACCCTTTTCTTCCATCTTGACATTTACTGCTGCTGCCACATCAGGAAGGATCTGATCTCCATTGTTTTCTTTACGGGTTGGAATCTCCCATTTCTCAACAAGAGTACCATCCGTACGGAAAAGTCCGCATTTTACAGTTGTTCCACCTACATCGATTCCAAAACAATATGTTCCCATTTCTTACCCTCTCTTATTCTTCGTCATCCGGATTTTCTCTTTTTTTCGCAAGATTTGCCTGTACACGCTTGTACAGAGCCTCTGCCGCATTGTATCCCATCTTCTTCTGTCTGTGATTGACAGCCGCTGCCTCAACGATGATCGCCAGGTTACGGCCCGGACGGACCGGAAGAGAATGGCATACTACCTTATTTCCAAGGTACTCTGTATACTCCTCATGCAGTCCAAGACGATCGTATTCCTTGTCTCTGTCCCACTCCTCAAGCTTGATCACGAGATCGATAGACTGGGTATCCTTAACGCTCTCAACACCGAACAGTGTTTTTACATCGATGATACCGATACCACGAAGTTCGATAAAGTGACGTGTGATATCCGGCGCAGATCCCACCAGTGTTACGTCACTGACCTTACGGATCTCAACAACATCATCACTGACAAGACGATGACCTCTCTTGATCAGCTCCAGGGCTGCCTCACTCTTACCGATACCGCTCTCACCTGTGATCAGGATTCCCTCGCCGTAAACATCAACCAGCACACCATGAATAGAAATACATGGTGCAAGCTGCACGCCCAGCCAACGGATGATCTCTGCCATAAAACTGGAAGTTGTTCTTTCTGTCACGAATGTCGGAACATTATATTTAACAGCCAGATCGATCATGTCCTGAGACGGACGGGTCATGGTACTGAAAATAACACATGGGATCTTGCTGGAAATGAAACGTTCATATTTAAAACGTCTCTCCTCCTCATTAAGCTGCATCAGGTACGTATACTCTACATATCCGATGATCTGAACTCGTTCATTGGCAAAATGCTCCAGATATCCGGTAAGCTGAAGCGCAGGTCTGTTGATCTCCGCAGTCTTGATCACGATGCCTGACAGGTCGATCTCCGGAGTCAGATTATTAAGCTCCAGTTCCTGTACCATCTTTGTCAACTGTACACCCTTCATACTTTTGTCTCCTTTTCGCTGAAAGTTTACATTCTCACTGCCGTTTTACCGGGGCGTGAGACACCTTATCTTTAATTATACACAATCACTGCTGAAACTGCAATGCAGCATCAGGATTTATGAAAAAATTCATAGACCTGACGGGCGCTTCTGGCATTCATGCTCTCTGTCTGTGCCAGTTCTTCCTCCGATGCATCCCGGATATTTTCCACAGATTTAAATTTACGCAGAAGGGCTTTCCTCCTGGTATCACCGATCCCCGGGATATCATCCAGGATAGAATGGACCTGTTCCCTGCTCCTGAGGGAACGATGGTATTCAATGGCAAACCGATGGGCTTCATCCTGGATCCTGGTGATCAGGCGGAAGCCTTCGCCGGATGTGTCAATGGGGATCTCCACATTGTTGAAATACAGGCCTCTCGTCCGATGATGATCATCCTTGACCATACCGCAGACCGGGATGCTTATCCCAAGCTCATTCAGCACCTTCAGAGCGATATTTACCTGCCCTCTTCCACCATCCATCAGGATCAGATCCGGAAGCCTTGCAAAGCTGTCAAATTCTCCGTTACTCTCATGAGTGAACCTTCGGGTCAGAACCTCTTCCATGCTGGCATAATCGTTGGGTCCCTGTACCCATTTGATCTTGAACTTACGGTAATCACTGCGTTTGGGACGTCCTTTTTCATAAACTACCATGGATCCCACAGACTCAAAGCCACTGATATTGGAAATATCGTAAGCTTCCATGCGCACCACGTTTTTCAGTCCCAGCCATTCTTCCACCTCGTGAACAGCTCCGATGGTTCGTCCTTCCTCCCGCCTGATCCGTTCTCTGTCCTTGGCAAGTACCATACGGGCATTTTCCAGGGCAAGTTCTACCAGCTTTTCCTTTGTTCCCTTCTTCGGGACCCGGATGTGTACCTTCTGCTTTCTTCTTCCTGACAGCCACTCCTCTATAATATCTGCATCTTCGATCTCTCTCTGCAGCATGATCTCAGATGGGATAAATGGCGTTCCCGCATAAAACTGTTTCAGAAAGCTGGAAAGGACCTGCGCCTTTGTATCACCTTTTGCCACACGGAGATAAAAATGATCTCTGCCGATCAGCCTGCCATCCCGGATAAAAAACACCTGGACAACCGCATCCTGATCCCTGAGGTCTTCACTGTCATCCATGGCTACTGCAATGATGTCCCTGTCCTCCTGCCCGTAGCCGGTGATCTTCTGCCGTTCCCCGATCTTCCGGATACTGCTGATCAGGTCCCGGTATTCCATAGCATCTTCGTAGCGCATTTCCTCCGAAGCTTTCTGCATTTTTTCCATCAGCTCACTAATGGCGTCCTGAAAATCTCCATTCAGAAATTTGATCACCTTATTGATATTCTTCCGGTATTCTTCCTGGCTGACATATCCCTGGCAGGGTGCCTTACACTGCTTCATATGATAGTACAGACAGGGCCGGTCCTTTCCGGTATCTCTCGGAAGACTACGGTTGCAGGAGCGTACCTGATACAGCTTCCGCACCAGTTCGATCACATCCTTTACTGCTCCGCCGCTTGTATAGGGGCCAAAATATCTTGCCTTGTCCTTTTTCATTCTCCTAGCAAAAAGCACTCTCGGGTATGGCTCATGAACTGTCACCTTAATAAACGGATAGCTCTTGTCATCTTTGAGCATGGTATTATATTTCGGACGATGTTCCTTGATAAGATTACACTCCAGCACAAGGGCTTCCAGCTCCGAATCCGTAATAATGTACTCAAATCTAGTAATATGTGTAACCATCCGTTCAATCTTGGCACCTTTATTACGACTGCTCTGGAAATACTGGCGCACACGATTCTTAAGGCTTATGGCTTTTCCCACATAGATGATCTCGTCTTTCTCGCCATGCATGATATAAACTCCCGGTTTTGCCGGAAGCTTCTTTAATTCTTCCTCGATTATGAACATACTTTATTCTCCTGTTTTACTATTACAGTAATAAGAAAACCGGGATTTCTCCCGGTTTTCTTATGATCTGTTTTATGCCTGTGATCCCGGCTTTTCTTCTGTTTCTGTATGATCAGCATCTGTTGTCTGAGCAGATTCTTCTGTTTTCTCCGGTGCCTGCATATCCTCTGTCAGTTCCTGTCCGGATATCTCCGGTCTGAACTGAACCGATTCTGTACTTTTTGCAGTCTCGTTATTTTCCGCGATCATTTCAATATCCTGTTTATTGGACACTTCTTTTTCATCCTCGGAAAGTACCAGATCATCCAGATCCTCCGGGATATCCAGGCCCTGCTGAACTGCACGGAGGATCTTCATGAACTCTTTACCTGTAATGGTTTCCTTGCGGATCAGATATTCCGCAATCTTATCCATCTCTGTTCTGTGACTTCCAAGGATCCTCTTGGCTTCATCATAGGAATAGTGGAGAAGCTTCATCACCTCATGATCGATCTCTGTTGCGGTATCATCACCACAGTTTAAAACTGCTCTTCCGCTGAGATACTGGTTCTCCTGTGTGGCAAGTCCCATCAGTCCGAACTTCTCAGACATACCATACTGTGTGATCATGGCTCTGGCCACCTTGGTAGCCTGCTCAATATCATTGGCAGCACCTGTAGTGACTGTGTCAAAAACGATCTCCTCTGCAGCACGTCCGCCAAGATAGCCTACCAGCATAGCTTCCAGTTCTTTCTTGGTGTTGAGATATTTTTCTTCCTCAGGTACCTGCATAACGTAACCCAGTGCTCCCATGGTACGGGGTACGATGGTGATCTTCTGTACAGGCTCCGCATCCTTCTGGAGTGCATTTACCAGTGCGTGTCCGACTTCATGGTAGGATACGATCCGGCGTTCCTGTTTGCTTAAGATACGGTCTTTCTTCTCTTTTCCCACCAGAACTACCTCTACGGATTCCTCCAGGTCCTTCTGTGATACAGCTTTACGTCCCTTCTTGACTGCAAGGATCGCAGCCTCATTGATCATATTGGCAAGATCAGAGCCTACCGCACCGGAAGTTGCAAGTGCAATAGCTTCAAAATCAACGGTGTCATCCAGAAGTACGTTCTTGGCATGTACCTTCAGGATATCCACCCTTCCTTTAAGATCCGGTCTGTCAACGATCACACGTCTGTCAAAACGTCCCGGACGGAGAAGAGCCGGATCAAGAACCTCCGGTCTGTTTGTCGCAGCAAGGATCAGAAGTCCCTTGGATGTATCAAAGCCATCCATCTCCGCAAGCAGCTGGTTCAATGTCTGCTCACGCTCATCATTTCCGCCGCCATAGCGGGAATCACGGCTTTTACCAATGGCATCGATCTCATCGATAAATACGATACACGGAGCATTCTTCTTGGCTTCCTCGAAAAGGTCACGGACACGTGAGGCACCCACGCCCACAAACATCTCCACAAATTCCGAGCCGGAAAGAGAGAAGAACGGCACCTGTGCTTCACCTGCAACTGCCTTGGCAAGTAATGTCTTACCGGTTCCCGGAGGGCCTACAAGAAGTGCGCCCTTAGGCAGCTTGGCTCCGATAGCTGTGTATTTTCCGGGGTTGTGAAGAAAATCCACAACTTCCTGGAGAGATTCCTTGGCTTCATCCTGACCTGCCACATCCTTAAAGGAAACGCCCGTTTCCTGCTGCACATATGCCTTGGCTTTGCTCTTGCCTACGCCCATGCCCATGATCCCGCCGCCTTTGTTCATGCGGCGCATGGAGAACATCAGAAGTCCGAACAGAAGCAGTGTCGGCAGAACCACGCTCAGGATCATTGCAACAAATTCACCAAAAACATCCGGCGGATCGGTCTCAAACTTGATTCCCTTTCCTTCCAGTCTCTTGGTAAGTGCTGTACTGTCTTCGGTCTTCGTGGTGTAATAGCTCATATCCTCGTACTTGGAATTCTTTTTCTTGGGTACGATCGTCAATGTACTGGACTGGATCGTTACTTCCTTAACCTGGTCCTTATCCACCATATCGATAAATTTATCATAGGAGATCTCACTGCTGTTATCCTTCAGCATATTGGTAAACAACGCGAAGCACACCAGTGTGACCAGGAGGCATATCAGAAAAGCCAGAATCGACTGATGATTTTTACCTGATCCCTGCCTGGGATCTTTGTTGTCAGGTCGCTTCCCGTCCTGATCATTATTCAGTTGATTATTCATTTTTTTCCTCCTCTTGTCATTTCTTTATTATAAAGAGAAAAACCATATAAATCAACTGCGAGATTACAAAAATACCATCGAAAAAACACCGCATTGGATATTGCCAGTGAACGTAAAGTTGTAGTATACTGTTCCCAGTGAATTGGAAAATTAAAGAGGAGAGGAAATCAGACAAATGAAAATAGGTTTTGATAATGACAAATATCTGAAAATGCAGTCAGAACACATCCGTGAAAGAATCGGTCAGTTCGGCAACAAGCTTTATCTTGAATTCGGCGGCAAACTGTTTGACGACTACCATGCATCCCGTGTTCTTCCGGGTTTTGAACCGGACAGCAAGCTCCGCATGCTGATGCAGCTTTCTGATCAGGCGGAGATCGTTATTGTTATCAGTGCCAATGACATTGACAAGAATAAAATACGTGGCGATCTTGGAATCACCTATGACGAAGATGTGCTCCGTCTTATGGATGAGTTTTCAAGCCGTGGCCTGTATGTGGGAAGCGTATGCATCACACAGTACTCCGGCCAGGAAAGTGCCGATCTCTTCAAAAAACGTCTGGAGAAACTGGGAATCCGTGTCTACAAGCTTTACCTGATCCCCGGCTATCCAAGCAACACTTCCTTTATTGTAAGTGACGAGGGTTATGGAAAGAATGATTATATTGAAACTACCAGACCTCTGGTCGTGATCACAGCACCGGGACCAGGAAGTGGAAAGATGGCAACCTGCCTTTCCCAGCTTTACCACGAATACAAACGAGGAGTAAAAGCCGGCTATGCAAAATTTGAGACCTTCCCGATCTGGAACCTTCCTCTGAAACATCCGGTAAACCTTGCCTACGAAGCTGCCACTGCGGATCTGAACGATGTCAACATGATCGACCCGTTCCATCTGGAGGCTTACGGCAAAACTACCGTCAACTACAACCGTGACGTAGAAGTTTTCCCTGTTGTACAGGCCATGTTTGAGAAGATCATGGGCAGCTGTCCTTATAAATCTCCGACAGATATGGGTGTCAACATGGCAGGTAACTGCATCGTTGACGATGAAGTATGCCAGGAGGCTTCCCGCCAGGAGATCATCCGCCGTTATTATAAGAGCATGAACGCTCTGGTTTCCGGCTCCGGTACAGAGAATGAGGTACGTAAAATCGAGCTTCTTCTCCAGCAGGCTCATGCAGAGATCACGGACCGTAAGGTTGTTCCGGCTGCCCTCGAAAAAGAAAAAGCAACCAATGGCCCTGCTGCCGCTCTGGAGCTTCCTGACGGAAAGATCGTATGCGGAAAAACCTCCGATCTTCTCGGCGCATCCGCTGCCCTTCTTCTCAATGCTCTGAAAGAGCTGGCAGGAATCGATCACGAGCTTCATGTGATCTCCCCGGATGCCATCCATCCGATCCAGCAGCTGAAGACCAAATATCTTGGAAGCAAAAATCCACGTCTTCACATTGATGAGATCCTGATCGCCCTTTCCATAAGTGCCGCAACCAGCGATGCCGCACGCCTTGCCCTGGAACAGATCCCGAATCTCCGTGGATGCCAGGCTCATACTTCCGTAATGCTTTCCGATGTGGATGTGATCAGCTTCCGTAAGCTTGGTGTTGAGCTTACCTGCGAAGCCAAGAAGGAACAGAAGAAAAACTATCAGAAAGACTGATTCTCTGATAACATACCTGCTGTATAAATAAAAAGCTATATAAAAAGCTCCGACCAGAACGATACATATATATGTCATCCCGGCCGGAGCTTTTTTATCTTATTCTTATTTTATTTCTGCGTTACTGTATCCGGATACTGCTTCCCACACCTTCTCCGCCACATTGCTTGGTAACGATGATCTTATTGTCAATTCGTTCCTTCAGCTCGGAAACATGGGAAATAATCCCTACCAGACGTCTGCCATCTGCAAGGCTGTTCAGCGCTTTTAATGCCTGCTCCAGAGACTCCTCATCCAGAGAACCGAATCCTTCATCCACAAACATGGAATCCAGCCGGATTCCTCCGGCTGAGGCCTGGATCTCATCGGAAAGTCCCAGCGCCAGGGATAACGATGCCTGGAAGGATTCCCCACCGGACAATGTCTTTACGCTTCGTTCTGTTCCGTTATAGTGATCAATGACATTCAGATCAAGGCCTGCTTTTTCTTTCTGATTTTTGCTTTGTTCCTGGCGTTTCAGCTCGTACTGGCCGCTGCTCATGGTCATAAGACGGAGATTGGCTCTTCGCAGGATCCGGTCAAAATATGCCATCTGGATATAGGTTTCCAACTCGATCTTGGATTTTCCGTTCAGTTTTCCGTTTGCTGTATCCGAAAGATTTTTCATCCAGACATATTCTTTTTCCGCCGCAGTCATTTCCGTCTGACGTACCTGCACTTTCTGATATATTTCCTCATTTCCCTTCTGAACAGAAAAAAGTGCTTTTCGTTTTTCCGAAAGCTGTGTTTTCTCTTCCCTAAAACGGCTGTACTGCTCTCTGAGCGCATCCTCATCTACTTCTCCGATTTCTTTTTTCTGCTCCTCAAAGTTTTTTACAACCGCTGTTATTCTTTCCTTTTCCGCCCGGATCTCCTGTAATTTCTGTTGAGCTCTTCTGCTGCTTTCTTTCAGCTCTTCATACAGCTTCCTCTGTGTTTTTATTTCCTGTTCCAGAGATTCTTTTCCACCTTCTCCGATCTCTTCGTTCAGCTCATCCACTTTCTGTGCTTTGTTCTTCCTCTCTGTTTCCAGACGTACGATGTCCTGTGCAGCTTCATTGATAACTCTTCCCAGTTCTTTCAGAGTCTTTTCTCTTTCTATGATCAGCTTCTCAAGATCCTGTTTCTGTTTTGCTTCTTTTTCCTTTCCCTGAACTTTTTCTGACAGGCAGCTGAGCATATCCTGTATCTGTCTTTCAAATCCTGCAGCTGTGTTGTCCGTCACTTCTCCATTTCCTGCCACCAGACTTTTCTGAATCAGTTTTCGGATCTCTTCTGCTGTTATCTGCTGCTGCTTTTTGTTTTCCACGTCTCTTGTCTGAAGACCGGCCTGTTTTCTGTCACATTGATTTTTCTCTTCCTGTAACTGAACGATCTCTGTTTCCAGCTTTTCGATCCACGTTTCTGTTTCGTTCTTCTTTTTTTTACGTTCTATTGCTATGCGAATCTCTTCCTCGCTGTCTGCCAACTGCTTTTCACATTGGTCCTGTTTTTCTTTCAGCAAAGGGATCAGCTTTTTCCATTCCGTCTCATGTAAAAGCTCTTGTGCCTCCCTCTGGATCTGATGCCATAATGTTTTCTGGCGTTCTTTTCGTTTTCCTGCTTCCACACTCTGCGTATTTGCGTCATTCTCCAGTCTGTCCAGTTTTTGTTTCTCTCTGTCCAGGATTTCCTGATCCACAACCTGTCCTTTGGGAAGTATTCCCGGACGCGGATGCTCGAAAGAACCACATACCGGGCATGGGCAGCCCTCTTTCAGTTCCTGCGCCAGGAGCCCTGCCTGCGCGTCCAGAAAACTCTGAAACAGTTTCTGGTAAACTTCTCTCTGCTTTTGTACTTTTTCAATGGAAATCTTATATTTTTCCTGCTGCTCTTTCGTGGCATTATAAGCCCCTTGAAACTCCTTAACCAGAGCAATCAGTCCTTCTAATTCTTTCTTTTTCCGAAGCCCTTCTGTCTTTTTCGTCTCTGCCTTCTGAAGTTCCAGCTCCGCGCTGTCCAACAGCGCCTTGTCTTTCTTTTGCTGCTCCAGCTCTTCCTTCTGCTGCGTTTCTTTCCGGATGATTTCTTCCTGCCATCCATCTATCTGTTTCTGTTCTTTTTTGATCTCTTCTTCCGTCAGCAGACAGCTGTCATAGCTTCGTTTTTCACTGTCCAGTTTATCGTACTCAAACTTGTATTTTTGTAGTTCTTCTCCTGCATCTGCCAGTATTGAAAGGCGTTTTTTTTCTTCCTCATCTTTTTTCTGCAAAAGCTGCTCTTCGGAAATATCCTTCTCTTTTTTTTCACTGACTGTTTCAAGCTTTCCTTCGATTGTTTCCAGCTCTTTTTTCAGCTTTTCCAGCTCCTGATATTTTTTCAGCTTTTCTTCTTTTTCACGGATCCTGATTCCAAGCTCTTCACATCTGTGATCTGCATCTTTATATTTTTCCGCCTCTTCTACTGCAAGCTGTAGAAGTGGTGTTAATTCTTCCAGATCTTTTTCCGCTTTTTTCTTTTTCAGCTCCAGATTTCGTTTCTGAGCCACAAGATTTTGTGCCTCTTCTGCTTTTCGTATATCCTGATTAAGCGAGTCTTCTTTTTCCCGGAGCTCTTTTTCCTGTGCTTCACCATATTCCAGAAACTGCTTCAGAAGTTCCAGACTCCGCTCCAGTTTTCCCTCGAATTTTATCTTTTTCAGTTCGTCAAATTCCTCTGCCTCCTGCCATGAAGCAGTCTCCGTTTTCACTCCATCCAAATACTGGGCAATACTGCGGCGCATTTCATCATATTCCTTATATCTGGCTATTGACGCATCCTTAAGTTTCATCTGAATCTGCTGATAAAGTCCTGTGTGAAAGAGCTGTCGGAAGATCTCTCCTCTCTGTGTAGTTCCTGCCAGAAGTAATTTCTGGAAATCCCCTTGGGCGATCATTGCGATCTGTGTGAACTGATCATAACTCAGTCCCAGAAGCTGTTCCACTGCCGCAGTAACATCTTTTGCCTTTGTCACCGGCTGACGTTCATCCGGATAGATCAGCTGTGCTTCAGCTTTTCTAAGAGTCTGTCCGGTGCCTCTTTTTTTCGGAGCCATATATTCCGGACTCCGGCGCACGTGATAATTTTTCCCCTGATAGGAAAAAACAAGCTCCACAAAGGTCTCTGTGGAAGGCTCTGCATATTTGCTCCGAAACATGGCCGGATCTCTTACCTCTCCACTGGCTCTTCCATATAACGCAAAGGTGATCGCATCAAAGATCGTGGTTTTTCCCGCTCCGGTGTCACCGGTGATCAGGTAGAGACCTCCCTCTCCAAGCTTTGAAAAATCAATCTCTGTTTTGTCCGCATAGGGCCCGAAGGCACTGATGGTCAGTTTTTCCGGTCTCATTATTTCACCTCCTGGATCTTACGGATCAGGTCTTCGGAATATTTCCGCTGTTCTTCATTCATGGGCTGGTTATTCTGCAGTTCAAAAAATTCCTCAAAATATTCCAGCTCAGATTTCCTTTTCACCGTTTCTGTGCCTGCGATCTCCTGGTTTTCTCTTGTGCGTCGGTTATCATATTCCAGCCTCATCAGATTCGGATAAATAGTACGGAGCTTCTGCATTCCATTTACGATATCTTCTTCATCTGTCAGCGTGATCTGCACATAATCCTCTGTGTTTGTGTCCTGATAACCGGACAGTGATGTGATTTCCATGTATGTGCCCTTCAGTTTTCGCATATCCCGTTGAGGCTTCAGCGGAATCTCCCTGATCTTGAGATTTCCTTTTTCCAGAAGCTCCACAACTGTCGCGGATTTCTGCTGTCCTGCCTCGGAAAAAGAATATTTCAAAGGAGTTCCGCAGTAGCGGATGTGCTCGCTTCCCACATTCTGAGGACTGTGGATATGACCAAGTGCCACATAGTCAAAATCCCGGAACACATCTGCCTCCACCTGGTCGATACCTCCAACGGAAATCTCTTCAGAATCGCAGCGCATTGCACCGACCACAAACTGATGGGCGATCAGTACATTGCGATGACGTTTATCAATCTCCATATGTGCAACTGCCGCCTGCACGGCCTCCTGGTAGGTACGGATCTCATCCACCTCTTCTTCTCCTTCCAGCCCGTGCCTCACAGTTGCCGGACGCACAAATGGAAGCAGATGGATCCACACTTCTCCATAGCTGTCCGTTAAACAGTACTTTTCTGTTTTTCCATCGTATACCGGGGTCATGCAGATCCCACTGCTACTCATGATCTGTGAACCGAAAGCGATCCTTTCCGCACTGTCATGATTTCCGCTGATGGCATACACCGGAATCTTCCTTTCTGCCAACTGCGTAAGAAACCGGTCAAAAAGCTGCACGGCTTCCGCAGACGGAATCGGTCTGTCATAAAGATCCCCCGCAAGAAGAACCCCGTCCGGTGCTTCTTTATCAATGATCCTCAGGATTTCATTCAAAATATATTTCTGATCTTCGATCATGGAAAACTCATTGACACGTTTTCCCAGGTGAAGATCTGATAAATGGATCAGTTTCATCGATCACCTGCCACTCAAAATGTGATTAAACATACTCACATCGAGATAATGCGGATTCTCACGAATACCGCTTACTGTTTCTTTGTGTATGCTTTTGAGTAACCGGAGTTATCTCTACTCACAGATCCTAAGTACACTCCACAGTCGTTAATTCCCGAAATAGCCTTCGGTACATACTTACGTTTGCGGGATCATGCAACTTCGTAAGTCTCTGCATCTCTCAGATTCCGTGCTGCATTGAGATCTCTGTCCTCAATATATCCACATGTGCATCTGTAGATCCTGTCTGAAAGTTTCAGATCTTTTTTAATACAGCTGCAGCAGTGGCAGATCCTGGAAGATGGATACCATCGGTCAACTACCCTCAGTTCGATTCCATATTCAGCACATTTTGTTTTCAATTTTGTCCGGAATTCATAGAATTTCTGGGACGCAACTGCTTTTGAGAGATGCCGGTTCTTCATCATCCCGGATATGTTCAGATCCTCAATCGTTATATGAGACGGCTTGGTTTTCACTATCTCAGATATTACCTTGTTGATATGATCTGTACGGATATTTTCTATCCGATGATGAAGTTTCTGTACTTTAAGCTTTTGTTTGCATATATTTGCTCTTTGAGTGGACTCTCCTTTCTTTAAGTTCTCATATTTACGGGAAAGCTTTCGCTGTGCCCGTCTTAATTGTTTCTCAAGTTTTCTGATCCGTACTGTTTTATTGATATTTCTGTATACAGTTCCATTTGACACAACTGCAAAGTCTTTCAGCCCCAGATCAATTCCGATCCCATCAGTGAAATTTCCATCTGCTTCCGGAGCAGGTATATCGACAAGTGCAGACACATAATATCTGCCTGCTTTCATGGAAACTGCCCCGCTTCGGATCACATATCCATCCTTAGAGGTCGGAATGTAACCTTTTTCTTTCAGCCTTACCCAGCCAAGTGTTGGGATCTTGATCCTGTGACGTTCACAGAGACAGTCTTTGGGATTATTCTTTACAAAATACATTTTTACATCAGATCTTCCTTTTTTCTTATATCTCGGGAAACTACTCTGATGATGAAAAAATCTTGAAAAAGCGGTACAGGCATTTTCGATTGCATTCTTTACCGATTTGGAACTGACTTCTCTGATCCAGAAATATTCCGGATGCCTTGGAAGGTATTCATTGTTCAGCCATACACTGAACGACTTGCCGCTCATAAATCTTTCACCGGCATCATAACGTTCTTTATTATGAAACAGGTAGAAATTATAAATATATCTGCATGTGCCGATTGTCTTATGTATTTTGATCTTCTGCT
>ENA-OOXP01000801-OOXP01000801.1-human-gut-metagenome-genome-assembly--contig:-NODE-801-length-22212-cov-9.254321_pt1 | contig 22212 bp, 18 predicted proteins | sample MGYA00241591_ERZ501351 | MGnify/ENA primary metagenome ERZ501351 (study PRJEB25962, sample SAMEA1968361) | human gut metagenome | biome: human gut; feature: human-associated habitat; material: faeces...
CACTCGCCGTGACGGGCATTGTCCGTCATGGCTTTTTTTATTATCAGAACTTAACTCCGCAGGGGGAGTTTTTGTATTACCTAAAAAAGTAGGGTTATGCTTTGAGGAAACAAAAAGCGTAACTCTTTTTATTTTGGTCGAAACGCAGGCTTGAACCCACTGTTCAACGTCCCGTCACCTCGACCAGTCACTCGCCGTGACGGGCATTGTCCGTCATGGCTTTTTTTATTATCAGAACTTAACGCCGCAGGGGGAGTTTTTGTATTACCTAAACAAGTAGGGTTATGCTTTGAGGAGGAGAACCCCATAAAAGTACACCCAAATATTATTTACTCCACATTCTGCGGAAGCAGAATGTTTCTTTTCTCCGTAAGCCCTTTGTCAAGGAACTTGTAAAAGATGTGAATCTGCCTGTCCTCGTCCTTGCTTTCGGGACGATCACCAATCACGATGTACTCGATAAGCTCCAAACAAGTCTCACGGGTAAGCTCCTGAATATCGACATACTTCTTGATATTTTCAATGTATCTGTCAATATCCTTTTCAGCCTGTTCAGCGGTTTCGCACTTTTCTTTCAGTACAGCGACTTTCTCTCTCAGCATCTTCTGCTCATCAAGATACTGATTCAGCATTTTCACGCAGAGTTCTTCGGGTACAGTACCGAGGAGCTTTTCTTCATAGGTCTTACTGATAAGCGTTTCGAGCTGTGCAAGCCTTTTCTCACCCTCATGGAGTTCCTTGCTGTTATGCTGGCTCTCCGCATCGGCAGTAGCCTGTCTGCGTTTTCTAACGGCTTCACGGAGTGCGTCCTCGTCCTCAACGGCAAGTCGTGCCTTTGCTCTAATATCGTCAACAACAATCTGTGAAATTACTCTTTCCAAAATGGAATGAGGAGTGCAGCCGTCCATTCCGCTTCTAACATAAGTACCACAGCGATAGCTGACAGTCTCATATGTTCCACGCTTCTTAGAGGTGTGCATGGTTCTGTTCATTTTCATCTTGTAACCGCAGTCTGGGCAGTACATAAATCCTGACAGCGGAAGAATCACGCCTTCTTTTGTTGTCTTGCCGATACTCACCGATGCGTCAACCTCTCTAACCTTGTCCCACAGCTCTCTTGAAATGATAGGTTCATGATTATTTTCAATCACTATCCATTCCGACCTGTCCTTGCGTATCTGCTTGTGATTTTTGTAGGATACCGTTGTCACTCTCTGCTGTGCGAGATTTCCGATATAAATCTCATTGTTAAGAATGCCACGCACCATACAATCATTCCACAGATGTGAAGTCACAAGGGGATTATCTTTGCCTTTAAGCTGATAACGATGATCCGAGGGAGTTGCGATGCCGTCCTTGTTAAGCTGTATAGCGATCTGCTTCGGACTTAACCCTCTTGCCCTCTGCTCAAATATACGTCTTACGATAACGGCGGCATCTTCATCAATCAAGGGCGTATGCTTTTCATCATCTGCCTTGATGTAACCATAAGAAGCTGAAGCCGCCAGATACTTGCCCTGCCGAGAATTTGCTGCCATGACACTGCGTACCTTCTTTGACGTGTTGGCGGCGTGCCATTCGTTGAATAAATTCATCACAGGCATAAGATCCATTGCCGAACTGTTTCTGTCAAGCGTGTCTACATTGTCGCTCAGGGCGATGAAGCGGATATTGAATGAAGGAAAAATGTAATCTATATACTGACCGACCTCGATATAATTTCTTCCGAAACGTGAAAGGTCTTTACAGAGGATAAGATTTATCTTTCCCGACTTTGCATCATCAAGAATCTGCTTGATACCTGGTCTATCGAAACTTGTTCCCGAATAGCCATCGTCCTCGCATATCTCGATAAGATTCCACCCCTCCTGCTTGCTGACATATTCCGTCAGCATCTTCTTCTGATTTTCAATCGAAAGGGATTCGCCCGCACGTTCGTCCTCCTGCGACAAACGCACATAGATCCCGACATTGTAAGTAGTTTGCTTTGCCATAATAACTCCTTTCCAATCAAAGCAAACCATATTCGATGATACAACTATTATAGCGCAGAAAACCGAATATGGCAAGTCTTTTTTCAAAACTTTTTAGTTCTTTTCGGTTTTCTGAAACGCTCTTTTGAAAGCAAGTTCATAAAGCACCTTATCAAGGTCTTTTTCACCCACGAAATGACTTGTCACAGCATAACGCTGACCGTCCACTTCGTACACGGCTTTGCTGGTCGGCTTATCTTTATATCTCTCATTCAGCTCAGCCAAAGTAAATCCTGTATCTTTTCTTGGCAAGTGTCTCCTTTCCGCCTGCGATTATCTATCTCTACACGCAATGGCTTTTTGTTGCAGGGGCGTTACGCCTGCACAGGTGCTGTACGGAACGGCAGAGCCGTCCCTTACACAGCAATCGTTTTGTTGTCGGAATATATGTTACTCCGAATAGGAATGATCTGTTTCTGAAAAGCTCATCTGCTTAGCGTACTTTTCGGAATAGCTTTCGTCCGAGCTGTTGTCAGCATCGGCAGAACTATCGTCAGCCAGCTCACCAATCTGCTCATAGGTCATACCGCTTGCTGTCAGCTTGCCGATCAGCGTATGCTCCGCAGTCACAGCATCGAGAAGTGCCTGTCCCTCCGCACCGCCGTAAAGCTGTGAGAGCTTATCGTAGGTGTAGAGCTTGCTATCAATGATGACCTTGCGCCTGCGCTCCTGCACAGCTTTGATAGACTTTTCGTAGCTGTCGAGCTTTGCCTGATTCTCCGCAAGAACAGCATCCGTAATGATAACAGCGGACTTCTCATCAACCTCGGTCTTAGCTTTCTTACTCATTCTCATCACCTCCCAATGTATTGGATTTAGGGATAATACCCTATGCTAATATTATAGCATTCTCGGACAGCAAAAGTCTATTCGCATTGCGCAAGAAGTTGAGTGCGCCATAAAACTTCTTCATTCGTGAAATTGTTATGGGGAATTTTGCAGAAAGCAGACCGAGCATTGCAAATCCGAGCCATATCACATTGACTGCATACTGCATAGGTCACCATTTCTGATTTATTCAATACGGAGAATTATTATCACGGAGCAACTATTTTTATAAAAATCATGCCCGTTTCCTGATTGAACGTGCTTGTATATATAGAGGGGGTTTTATCCGAGTGCCGCCGTGACCTATTCACATTCTGTATAGAAATATGCTGTTGAATTTAGGCACAAGGGAGAACCGTCATGAACAAAGTGTAAACTTTTCTGAAAAACAACGCCATTTTCTCAAAAACACCGGTAGAAAAGTGAAGGGCTTTGACGTTGTGACGATCACACGCACCCCTGCATATCATTTTCATCATAAAATTTTTCTGCGGTATACTTAACGAAGCGGTCAATAATTTGGTATTAACTTATGGGAGCATATTTCATAGGACTGCCGCCCAGACTGCGCAATAACTGCGCTGAGCCAGTTTACAATTTCAAGAGTGATGATATTGAGTGCATCACGCAGGAGCGTGAGCGAGTATGACCGCCGACCTAAGCGGCGGAGAGTTTAAGTCGCATAGCTCCAAATTCGCTGACGGAGCATCGAAAGCCTGAGTGATATGAAAATCCCACAGGCTGGAAAATAGCGCTACAGCGCAACAAAAATAACAAGCATTGTATTTTGCGCCGCACAGCGAGCGAAAATACCAAATGCTTGTTAGGGACACCCCAAGCCCCGAAACGACCGCACAGCGGTCAAGAAAATCGGCTAACGCCGAAATACAAACAAAGGAGACACCACTATGAAAACCGAGAAAAAGAAGCGTGGAAGACCGCCCAAACACAAGGCTATGGAGTTTGAGGGTATGACCTACGAGGGAGCAATCAATCACGCACTTGACAAAGAGGTCAGAGCCGACCTTGACAAGTGCCTTGCCGACAAGGACGAGAGCCAGCTTACCGACGATGAACGCAAGTACCTGAAACGCAAGAAGGAGAAGAAGTCCTACACCCTCAATGTTCGTTTCACCGAATCGGAAATGCAGGACATTCTTTCCAAGTGTGAGCAGTACGGTTACAAGAACAAGACCGAGTATATCCGTGATTGTGTTCGGGCGAGGGTTGATCTCACGCCCGACCGTTCCGAAATTGCCGAGTGTAACCGTCTGATGAAACGCATCGGAGCAAACATCAACCAGATACTTGTCCGACTTTACAGCACAGGTCACATCTATGCCGAGGATATTACCGAGATAAAGAAAGGGGTAAACGAAATTTGGCATACACTTCTATCCATACGATCAGGGCAACAGTCAGCGCAGCGATCGCTTACATCACAAGAGATGATAAGACCATCGACGGTTTATATGTCAACTCTTATGCTTGCCGAGCCGATAGCGCAGGAGCAAGCGAGGACTTCCGAGCCGTCCGAAACACAGGAACAGGACGCACCCAAATCCTTGCCTACCACATGATACAGAGCTTTGCCCCCGGTGAAGTCACGCCCGAACAAGCTATGCAGATCGGAGAGGAGCTGTGCGACCGTTATCTGAAAGGCGATTATCAGTATGTCATTGCTGTTCATCATGACAAGTCGCACCTGCATTGCCACATCATTTTCAACAACACAAATCTGTATAACGGTCTGAGCTTTACCACCGAGCATAATCAAGGCAGAAAGTCTGAAAGAGCGTGGGCAGAGTTGCGTGAGATTTCGGACGAGATATGTGCTGAACACGGTATATCTGTTATCTCCGAGCCTGAAAAGGGACATGGGGTATCTCACTTTGAGAGGAATATGCAGAAAGAGGGCAAGTCGTGGAAAGATAAGCTCCGTGTCAGGATTGCGGAGGTCATGCTTTACAGCCGTGACTTCAAGGATTTTCTTGAAAAATGTTCGGAGTGCAGTATCGAATATGTTTACAAGCCAAGCAATAAGGTCAAGCTGAAATTCCGTTTATCAGGTGACGGTCAACAGAAGTTTACAAGAGCCGACACCCTGGGCGCAGACTTCACCCCCGAACGCATAGCCGAGCAGATAGCGGAGATACAGGAAAAGCTGTCAGCGGCGAATGTCACTCCCGATATGCTTATCGAAGCGCCGAAGCCTGTTGTTCCAAAGACCGAGCCGAAGCCGACACAGACAGTCACCGCACCGACAAAGCCGAAACAATCTGCCGAGCCTGAAACTATCACCGAAACAAGTGAAACCGCAAAGAGAAAAGCTGCTGCGGAACAGGTGGAGAAGTTCTTTGCAGCCCGACGAGCAAGACGGCAGGCACAGCTTGATATGCTTAACGCAACTGCTATCAATCCGAAGCCTGAACCGTCTGCCCGGACACCACAGCCCACACCTACGGAGAGTAAAGCACCTGAAAAGAAAGAAGATCCGTGGAAAGCTATCAGAGGTATGGGCAGAGCAAACGAAATCATCGCAGACCTTGAAGCTGGTGGCGTTATGTCATTCAGCGAGCTGTCTGGATTCTTCTTCAATACACCTCACTCCGATGACCACACAACTGAGCGTGCCGATCTGAAAAAGAAGTTTACAGCTATCGACACGCTCATTGCAAAGATGAAGCACCGTGACGAGCTGGAGCCTGTTTACAAGGAGTATCAGGGCAAATCGGGCTGGTCGCAGAGCCGTTTCAAGAAGAAAAATGCCGCCACTATCGAGGACTACGAGCAGACGGTCAAGTACATCAAGGAGCATATCAAGAAGTATGCTGTTGACGGCAAACCGCCGACGATGCTTGACCTTTTGGAGAAGTCCAACAAGCTGAAATCGAAGTGGAACAGGCTTAATGTCGAGCATACCGCATTCCTCACCAAGCGTGAAACGGCGAAGAAGTACACCCGACAGGTGCGCCAGTACATCAACGAACAGCAGATGAAGCGTGAGCGTGAGAAAAGCCGTCAGAGGACACAGGCTAAACATAGAAATAAAAATACACTTGAATAAAGAAAGGAAACAACAACTATGAGCAAAATAGGTTATATCCGTGTTTCTACGGAGCATCAGGAAACAGCGAGACAGCAGGAGATCATGTGCAGTTATCAGGTTGACCGCATCTTCTCCGAGAAGCTGTCAGGAGCGAACACCGACCGCCCTCAGCTCAGGGCAATGCTTGACTATGTGCGTGAGGGTGACACCCTCTACATCGAGAGTATCAGCCGTCTGGGACGCTCCACAAAGGACTTGCTGAACATCATCGACACCCTCACAGACAAGGGAGTAACGCTCATCAGCCACAAGGAGAAAATTGACACCGACACTCCTGCGGGCAAATTTATGCTCACCGTGTTCGCTGCACTCTCACAGTTGGAGCGTGAGCAGCTCAAACAGCGACAGCGTGAGGGCATCGAGATCGCTAAGGCTCAGGGCAAGTACACCGGGCGAAAGCCTATCCCCACCGACTGGACGAGGTTCGGTCAGCTCTATGGGGAATGGAGAGCCAAGCACATCACGGGCAGGGACTTTATGCGGAGAATGAATATGTCAGCAAATACTTTCTACCGCCGTGTGCGTGAGTATGAACTCCGTCACGGCATCACCGAGCCGACCTCAGCTTGACCGTCAGGCGAACGGAAATGCCACACATCACTATCCGAGCCTGCGGAGCGGAATTCTAACCGCTGAAAAGAAAAAGCCCTCAGAAACGCTTACAAGAGCATTTCCGAGGGCTTGCGGTTATTCAGTTCCAATAGAGTTTGTGCCTGTTGTGGTGTGCCCCACAATGCCTATTCAGACTTGTGTGGAACGAAAAATATAGTATTTGGCAATAAAACAAGATAACAATAAATTTATAGTTTAGTTAACTACATAGACATTTCCCTTTATGGCGATTTCGTTTATTATGGCACTACGGTTCAAATCTTTTTGGGACAATAAAACAATACCTATAATATTAATATCAGATTGCTTAATAGTATCTTTACCTGTATTAATACCGTTTCTTATGTTTTCAAATTCGTCTTCCAAATAAGCGTGTTTATCATTTATTATATTAACAAACTTATCTAATGGTGAAATGAGCTTTTCGCCAGCATAGAACAACGGGATACCATACACTCCTCTTTCGTCATTTTGAGGATTTTGAATCGTTGGTAGTGTTGAATCAGAATCATTGTAAGTATCGACCCAAAGCCATGTCACTGTTCCGTATTCACTATATTCATCTATTACAGATGATATATCTGATGAATTGATTGCATTCTTGAATGATACATATATTTTGCCTTCGCCAAGGATTGTTGAAACATCATTATCTTCTTCTGGCGTGGGGAGAAAAAAACGTTGATATTGAGAAGAATCATTTTCTTTAATAAGACAATTAGGAAAGTCTGTATTTGCGTTTACTCCGCTTGTGCCTGTCAATAAGCCGATTTTTTCAAATATGAATTTCTGATCAAGACTCACTTTTAATCTGAATGTAAATTTGTTAGTGTATTCTGTTGTGCTAAAAGGATAACTAAGAATAGAGTATTGATATTCATTACTGCTCTTTTGCTTGATGTCAAGCTCATTTCCATTTGGACAGCTTATATAATAATAATCTTGTATATCTTTATTCATTTGAGTCATCATTTTATCTCTGTTGTGATACTTAGATAAAACAAAAGTGCCTGCCGTAACTAATAATGATATAATTATAATTATAATTGTTTTTTTCATTGCTTCAACTCCTCTGACATCGGTTTATTCGGATGCGGAACGGGAGCAATACATAGAATGATTGGTAATGCTATCATTATGAAACTGATGCTGAATATTGGCGTAATATGTCCGCTTACATTGCAAATGCCGTAAGAGAAAACCATCATCACCATGACAAGCGTGAACATACAACTAAGATGACTGTTAGCGTGAAACCCACCTACAAACTGTCTCAACCCCATAAATACGGCTATGAATACAACAACCGCAGGCAGCGTATGGGAAAACAGAGCAATCAGCAGGACGATAATGGTATTCAGCACATCAGAGATCAGCAGCTCCATTCCATATGCGTAGATCACCTCTTTGGATTCTTCCGTTATGTTCTGAACCACAAAAAAGTGTGCTATGCTTTTTGCAAGTTTTGAAATCATTTCTGAATCACTTCCTGCAAAAATCATAACACAAGTTGCAAATTTTTTCAATAGGTTTTGAGAAAAAAGGTCTCAAAGTGTCCCCAAATGTCGTCTTCTTGTCCCGAAATGCAAATAGTTAAATTTGTAAACAATTACGAACCATAATGTTCAGCTTAAAAATTCCGTCATCATAATCGAAACTTACTAACCCACCCAATCTATCAACGGAGGATTTGATACTGTTTATCCCTATGCCGTGAAGCCCTTGTTCTTTCTTTGTTGATGTTAAAACAGATGTATCTACCTTATCTGATGTATTTGTAATGACAATAAATAGCTTCTCTCGTTCTTCCATTAGGCTTATCCAAATATGCTTATGTGATACACCAGCTCTCTGGCAACCTTCTATTGCATTGTCAAGAGCGTTTCCGATGATACGGCACAACTCCAATTCGTCTGCCTTGATATTTGTTATGATATTGACCTTGCAAATAAACTCTATACCGTATGTCTGAGCAAGAGAACCCTTGATGTTCACAATAGAATCGACGGCATTATTACCAGTATAGCAGAGTCTGTTAGCAAGCCTTACAAATGAGCTTAGCTTGACAAGATATTCCTTAGCAGAATCAGTATCATTGTTTTCCAACATATCATTCAGAACTAAAAATTGATTTTCAATATCGTGTTTAAACTCTCGTACTTGCTTGTATGACAGGGTAAGCAGCTTATAGTTTTCCTGTTCCTGTTGCTTTATTGTTTCAAGGTATTTTAACTTTATCTTATCTTCAAAACTTTCAAAGAAATTAAACATAGCAAGGTTTATAAAGATAATTCCTGCAAGAGAAACGCCCAAAGAAACATAACTATAAGTGTTGCTGCCAACAAATCCATCAAGCATTGTTTGTAAAAGAAAAATACTTATGATTGGAATAACTATTATCAATATCCAATATTTTATCGGCAGTTCACGAATTTTTTTGTTTATTATGCGGTGCATCAATCCTATAAGCCATAAATAAATTATATTTGTGCCTACCATTCCGAGATAACGTCCTAAACCAGACTCTAAGAATTCATCTGGTGTTCCCATATTAGCAATGCAAAGTAATCCAATCACAATAGGTTCAGATATAGATATAATCAGTAAAAACAATATGTTCCAAAATATTTTATGACGGATTGAATCATCATAACAAATAAAGGACATGGAGCTAATAAGAATAATGGTTGTAATCAGATACACTAAAATATTATCTGTCAACAAAACTGTCGCTGACAGTATTACAGTAGAAAGAAGATACGACAGATAAAGAACTGCTTTATTAACTTTTGCCTTACTCAACAAGGAAAAGTATAAGAATACCAACATCATTTCAATTGCTACATTGACAATCTCAATGATATTTTCAATCAATACGGGCAACTCGATCATCTCCCTGTTGCATAGTTAAGATAGCGAGCAACTATCTCATCTTTATATGTTTTGCCTATGGGGATTTTTCTGCCGTTGCTTAGAATAATATCGTACTTGGTAATATTCTGTATATGGTCAAGATTTACAAGTATTCCACGGTTTATAATAGCGAAATTGTACTTTAACAACTCGCCACACACAGTTGAAAAATCGCCGCCGTACTCCAATTCACCATTAACTGTGAATAGTGATACCTTTCTTCTATGTCCCTCAAAGTAAAGAATATCTGTCAGCCTGAACTTGAATGACAGATTTTTATTATTGAAAGTGAAAGTTCTAAATCGCTGCTGGCACTCAGCAATGATAGAATTTAGCTGTTTGGTATATACATAGTCTGGCTGATTTTTCAATATATAGCGAAACGCTCCCACATCGTAGCCCTTAACGGCAAATTCGGCATAATTCGTCAGGAAAGAAATAATAACTGAACCATCTATCTGTCTGATTCTTTCAGCGGTCTGCAATCCGGTCAGATCGGGCATTTCAACATCGAGTATGATGACTTCATACATTCCCTTGACATAGAAACTCAATAAGTCTCTCCCGCTTGTAAATTCGTGTATTTCGCAGTCGGGGAGTTTCATTTCTCTTAATCTGTTATGAAGTTGTTTTAAGAATACAGGTTCATCATCAACGATAGCAATATTCATAGCAATCACCTCACAATTGGTCATGCTTTATGTATCAGTTATCATTATACCACATCGGAGAGATTATTTCAAGAGAAAAAATAGCTATGCCTCCATTAATAGTTTCGGAGACATAGCCTCATGTTGCGTTATTTTATATTCATCGAATATGGTCTATTGCCTGATTTAAGAGTGGGTGTACTTATAAGTGCTTCACAGAACCGAAAAGCGTAACTCTTTTTTTTGTATGCTCCACATAGCAAAAGTGCCTCATGACTAGCATTAAGGCACTTTATCGATTCAATCTTTCCCCAACCTCTCCGAAATCTCCAGTACAAGCTTCTGATCCTTCTCAGAAAACCTCGATACGCTGTCCACGATTTTCTGTGTGAGAGCAGGATTTTTGCTGCCATCGTCGAAAAACTGCTGATGATAAAGATATAGAGCAGATATAACAAACCATGCTTGAACGTGTCGAAAGTATCGAGCCTAGAATAAGAGATTATGCAGAAGAATGGCATATCAACATATTCAGACAAAAAGATCTCCGTTGGAGATATAAGAAAAACTCAGCTTATCACTACATATGGTGTTGGCGCTATAGTTGACTTTAAGAACGATGCTGTTGTTATCTCTTCTACAGAAGATTGGGACTATTCCCCTAATGGCGCTGATAATGAATATCACCGCCGCCTCCTGTCCCCCAAGAGAGCGGCGGTATCTACACTACGCTACTTTTCAGTAAGATATTCATTTCTGTCAAACAACTGCTCAATTGAAAGATTTTTAAACCTCGGAATGTTGTATCCAAACGGCGAGTTTAGAGCCTTTACAAAGTCTTTCGTATAGCCGTGATTTTTTAAAAGATCGTCCTCATACTTTATTTTTTCTTCTTGCTTTGTGTCATCTTCCCTTTTCGTGATACAGCGCTGCATAACATAATGATAAATGGAGAAGTAAGAATCCACTGTACGAATATCTCCTATGTATTCTTTCAGTTCACGAACTACAGTAAGATGAGCAATACAGTTGCGGTATTTTCTTGTCATGATGCTGTCTGCATTATTGATATCAACTTCAACGCACTTGCGCAGCCGCTTGTTCTTTTTCAAGAACAAATTCGGCGACTCATCACGATCATCACAAAGTTCACAAAGCGTCTGTGAAAGTATCCTGTAGTCATTTTTCAAGTTCTTTGAAGCCAACTCAGGAATTATCTCCTTATACAGCCCAAAATCACGTTCAAGGCAGTGTATCGCAATAACATACCTTGCATTGACATTCACAAGATTTTTCACCAGCAGATACATGACCGTAAGATAAAGCCCGATAACAGCCTTTGCCCTCTCCTTAGCCACGTTTTCTCTGCCCTTTGCCTGCTGTTTCACATTTTTGAAATCATCAAATCTGATGTTCTTTATCATTCTCGCAAGCTCACTGCGCTTTGCTTCCAAAGAACTGTTCATGTCAGGAAATTCCACACAACTCTTGTAATAACGTTCTATCTGCGTGTCAGGGATACCCCCAAGAACAAACATGACAACTTTCTCATTCTTAGCCACTTCTCTTATCTTCTGAGCGTTCGCATACTTGATAAGGTATACAAACCGAGAGGACTCGATAACATTGTTTGTTATAAAATTTCTCAGACCATGTATGCCCTTGCCTTTTTCTTTAAGTTTTAAAATCTCGCTTATCCTATCGTCCGTGATCTTGTCGTCTATACCGAGTATAGTCAGTGCGTCACGGAACATCGTAAGCTTCGCTGAAGCCGCAGGCTTTCTCATGGAAGCAATGTTCTTTACAATAAAAAGCTCGTTGGTTATCCTTTGACTGTCATTGAACAGCTTGTAGCCCGCCGTAAGCTCACACTCAACATCAACAGCAGAGCTTTTCATTATCTTCAAAAACTCCTTGATGTTATCAAACTTGCTGATAAGCGTTGTAAGAAGATCGTTTATCTCCTTGCCGTCAAGAAAATATGTGAGCATATATATCATTTTGGAGAAATACAAAAGGTCAGACGCATTCTTCTTTTCGCTGTCAAGAATTTTCTCATCAAAATCCATGTCAGCCTTGCCAAGCTCCTTGATAACGTCACCGTTCATGTGGTCGGCGATATTTTCAAAATCATTCCTGAATTTGCCCCAAAGCTTTGCCGCTTCATCAGCATATATCCCCTCTTTTTCATCATCGGTCATTGAAAAACGCAGTTTGCGCACAAGAGCTTCGCCTGCGACAACGTCATTTCTGTAGTAGTTGCAGAAAAGCAGAAAATCCATAAGCTTGTACATCTTTGAGCGCACAGAGTCATATTGCTTGTCCTTAAATCTGAAGCCGTATTCGTCCAGCATTTTCTCACGAAGCTTTTTGATAGAAAAACCGAGATTTTTCTGAGATTTAAGCACAATGAAATCGTAATAAAGGCGTATGATATCATCAGCCTCATAGCCTTTCATCATATCAATAAGCAAGCTGATATTGATCTTGTTACCCTCGATAAAGCCCTTGTTTATGGACTTTAAACGCTCCTCAACAAGATAGTCAAGCGTTTCTCTGCATTCCTTGTATACCTTTTTGCTATTGTAAATGAAGCTGTAAAGGTCATACTCTGAGTGGTCTGTCAAGTCATGAAAAACACACTGCCTAATCTGTCCCACAATTGCAAGCATATAATAAACACGCTTTTTATATGCTTCCAAAGCATTTGTATCTTTAGTCTTTGGCTCTTCAAGACCGAAATAACCAAGACGCTTAGTTTTCAGCAGGGCATTGAATTTGCTAAGGCTTTTTCTGATATTCTTTTTCTTATCGTCGGATAAAGTGCTGCCATTAGGATTAGTAAAAACTTTATAAGTGTTAAACGTGGAAAGATACCCCATGAAATCGTAATTGCTGTCATCGCCTTCCCCAAGCATATTGTTCAGTGCATAAACGATATTCGTTACATACACCGCAAGTATCTTTTCGATATCCAGAATGTTGTAAATAAGCTGGATATGTATATTATCATCAAAAGTTTTGCCGAAAAAGCGCTTTTCAAGCTCCGATTTAAGCCCCAGCATATCCCATCTTACAGGCGAGCTTTCACCGCTTCTGTGAGTAGGGTTTGAAGTACTTATCTCCACTCCGCTCTCCAAGCCATGCTTGCTTGAAAAAGTGATGTTTACTTCGTTTACACCATGAAGCTCGATATTGCTGCTGTCCTTAGAGGAAAGCTGAGTTTGGTTGTAGTCATTATTATCCACCTTATCCACCTCATATTCAAGCACAGCAGAATTGCCCTTGCCGAAAGAGGTTATGTACATTTTATTTTCGCTGACAAGAATAGACTTCATTCCTGCCGCCTTTACGGAGGATTTTTTCTTCTCTGCCGCAGGTGCAATGACCTCTGCAGCAGGCATGGCAGCGATCGTAGGAGCAGCGTTATTATTTATCTCAGCCGCTTTGAGCTGTCTGGCTTTTTTCTGAGCTTCACGCAGCTCTCTAGGCTTCATTTTATTCTTTTTTGCCATAAATATCACTCCTTATATTAGTTATCCCTTAGCGCATTGAGCGTTAAGGGATTTTTTTATTTGTTGGTTTTGATGTTAGACTTTGCCAGTTAGTGCAAATTCGCACCAGTACAGTAGAGGACGTAAATTTTGATGCAGAGGACTTCAGTTTTAGACTAGTGCAAATTCGCACCAGTGTAGTAGTCGAGGGGTGTAAGAATATAAAAGAAATATTGTTTTAGACTAGTGCAAAATTGCACCTGTGTAGTAGTGTAACAGATGAAGAGGTAGAGGAATCCATGTTTTAGACTAGTGCAAATTTGCACCAGTGTAGTAGAGGCAAAATTCATAAATCAGATCTTGACCTGTTTTAGACCAGTGCAAATTCGCACCAGTGTAGTAGAGCTAGATAAGTATCGTGAAGAAAACTGCAAGTTTTAGACTAGTGCAAAATCGCACCAGTATAGTAGCTTCACTGGAAAATATAGTACTTCCAACATGTTTTAGACTAGTGCAAAATCGCACCAGTATAGTAGGTCAAAGTAGACAAAATAATCAATGATTTTTTGTAATAAAACACCAAACTTATTTTATCGACGCTTTGATGTATACATTATACCATTTTCAGGCATGAATGTCAATAGAAAGTATCTATTTTACATAAAACATTTTTATCACCTCCCGTCTGTTGTAATTTCACCTCAGTCCCCAAGCTCCTTGACAGCTGCGATAGCGCAGTCAAGTACAGCTACGATGATAGCCGTAAGGATCGTCTTTCCCATTTTCATCACCTCCTAGTCTATTGTGATCTCGTCACAGCTCTCAATTTCCTTAACAACTGCTATCGCACAGTTAAGTGCCGATAAAAGGATAGTTGTAAGTATCTTTTTTCCCATTTTTATCACCTCCCGTCTGTTGTTATTTCATCTCATTCCCCAATCTCCTTGACAGCTGCGATAGCACAGTCAAGTACAGCTACAATGATAGCCGTAAGGATCGTCTTTCCCATTTTTATCACCCCCTAGTCTATTGTGATCTCGTCACAGCTCTCAATTTCCTTAACAACTGCTATCGCACAGTTAAGTGCCGATAAAAGGATAGTTGTAAGTATCTTTTTTCCCATTTTTATCACCTCCCGTCTGTTGTTATTTCATCTCATTCCCCAATCTCCTTGACAGCTGCGATAGCACAGTCAAGTACAGCTACAATGATAGCCTTAAGGATCGTCTTTCCCATTTTTATCACCTCCTGTCCTTTGTTCTGTATACATTATACCACCTTATCATCGTCAACAAAAGTGTAATTTTCAAAAACTTTTTTGTCTATGTTTTTGCACATTTATCACGTTTTTACGGCATTTATATCACAATTTCAACAAAATAATTTTCTATGATATTGACAAAAAGTACATTTGTGATATAATGGATACAAGAGGTGATAAAAATGAGCATGACCCCAAGCACATTTCTGCCCAAGCGTGAGGACGGCGTACCATATATCGCAGAGGTGCAATCCATACCCCTCTCACCCTCTGCATATTCCGTCATTATCAAGGACAAGTCCATATTTGAAACAAGCCTTTCCCCTAACGGCAGCGTATCAATGTCCTCATTTCTCACAAGTATATTTGATTCAGCATATATCGCATCATTAAAATACAAAAGTAACGATAACTATAAATACATTGGTATCCCACTTCTGAACGCATTCGTAGAATGGCAGATCGAGGAGATCGATGACGGCCTTGATGATAAAAGCAAGGAGATAATAAAAAGCTATCTTATCTCAAAACTCTCTGCAAAATACGAAAAGACCAAGACCGAAAATGCAGTGCGAGTAAGGCTCAGCATATGCCGTGACCTTTACGATACACTGAGCAGTGATGACCTTTATTATGAAAACAAGGTGTACAGCTCGACCCTAAGAAGATTTCTGAAAGCCGTGTATGAGGACTATGCCCTGCTGTCAGATTGCGAACGTGAAAGGCTCATTTTCGCCGACAATATCATAAAAATAAATGAAGTCATCAAACAAAACGGCAGCAGATATTACAGCTTCATTTACGCATATTCTAATATGTACAGCCGTGAAAAGCGCCGCATAAGGCTTATCCCCTACCGTATCGTCAGCGACGAATATAAGATGTATAATTATCTTGTCTGCCTGTCCGACGAAAAAAGCGCAGGCAAAGAGTTCAAAGCCGACAGCTATCGCATAAGCAGATTGAGCGGACTAAGCATTGCAGAAAAGCTCAGCCAAAAGGAATACTCCTCCGTCACCGAATACGAACGGCTGAAAGAGGGTCACGTCAAGTCCGTGAAGCACCTACTCAGCGACCCACGTTTTGGCAGTGATGAGAGCGATATCTCCAAAGTGTACCTCACCGAAAAAGGCGTTGAAATGTTCGGCAAAATACTCTATCAGCGCCCCATACTGAAAGGCAATGAAAAGCCCAAGCCCAACGCTGTCAACGAGTTCATTTCTCCGCCTATCCAAGTCAAATACTATTTCAACAAGTTCGGCAAAGACGGTGTTATCCTATCCCCAAGCGACTCGTTTGAAGAAATGAGAACGCTGTATGTCGAGGGGGCTGAGGCGTATAACCGAGAAGTTGAGAAGTGAGAATATAAATGAAAATTATAGCAAAAAACGCCCCTATACAGAAATGAAATATACTAATGATATCATAAATTGTCAGACTCTGAGAAGAGTGAATATATGAAGTTTATCTTTGTAAAATAAACCGACCCCCGCTAGACTTTTTGACCTAGCGAATGGGGTCGGTTCAAATATCAATATCAATATCATTAACTAAAAAAATCAAAACATAAACGCAAGCGTAATATGCGGATCACTTTACTTTTCTGCCGTAAACCTTGCCCACTCATATTCCGCTGTCAGCGGAACTGTGCCGTCAAAGGCTTTCAGCCAGCTGTCAACGCCAATGCCGTTCCACGCATTCATCATTATTTTACCTGGTGTGACAGGCAGATTTTCCGTTGCCTTGTATGCTTCCTTTCCGTCAACATACCAAGTTATGCTGTCCTCTTTCCACTCAAATGCGTAAGTGTGAAAATCCTCAGAAGCGTCAAATCCAAGATCATACATGTATTCGTGCTTGCCAACACCATTGGTGTAGTAATTGAACTGCACCTTTGTTGTGTCCTTGCCAAGGACTTCAACGTCAATTTCGTCCCAAGGATTATCCTCCGATGGACCTGTGTATGTAAAGAACGATGATACAACGCCGTCATTCTTTATGGCTTTCATTGAAACCTCATAAAGTCCATAGCCATAGTTCTCCTTTGAACGATACTCGCCGCCTCTGTACGCTTCGGAATCGCCCATACTGTCAATGGTAAGCTGCATTTTTCCGTCATTGAAAGTTACGTTATCTTCGCTCCACGAACAGTTGAATGGATCACCATTTGACCAGCCTGCTGAAATGGAAAAATCATTTGACGCACCCTTGCTGAAATCTGCCTCAACCGTGTATGGAGAATTGCTTTCCGTTTCCGCCTTGCTGCTGACATCTTGCATAGAACTGCTGTCAGATGAAGCACCGCAGCCACCCATAGACATAACTATCATTGTGAGAATCGACATAGCCAAAACTTTTTTCATTTTTCATTACCTCCGAATAAATATCAGAATTTTATCTTCTATAAGTATTATAATTCAACAGATGTGATATTTATATCAGAAAAGTAATGCAAATATCAGATTATTAACATCAACTTATATTTTCGATCTGCTTGTGCTATGCTTGTTCCAGTTTGCACGGAAAAACTGATCTCTATACTGTTTCGGCGTAAGTCCTGTCTGTTTCTTAAAGCAGGCAATAAAATGGCTGTGCGAGCTGAAAGCAAGATAATTGGCTATATCAAGCGGACTATATTCAGAATATCTCAGCATATTTTCTGCCGCCTGTATCCTTTTTGACATAATGAAATCAGAGATCTTTACGCCAACTTCCTCTCTGAAAAGCTTTGAAAGATACTGAGGCGTTATGTTCAGTTCATCAGCTATCTGATTGACGGTCACGCCCTTGTAAATATTATCGAAAATGCAGTCAAAGCACATAAGAATATGCTTTGAGTAAACGTTCTGTGACGCCGCCTTTTTCATTTGCTTTGTATAATAAACGATGACTTCTTTGTGTACAGCCATAACGCTTTCTTCATTGCGGCACTCATCACATTTATTAATGTATATATCGCTTATGGTATACGCAGTTTCCGGGTCAAGTCCACCCTCGATGCAAAACCTGCACAGCATAGCTATGGTTATGACAAGATGATACTTGACGTTTCTGAGATCGTCTTTGCTTAGCCTGCCCTTTCCGTTTGTATCCAGCGGCGTATACAAACGTTTGACCGTTTCAAGGTCGCCCTCCCGCACCGCAGAATAAAATTCCAGTTCCGTTTCATATGGTGAATGATGATAGTCATTTTCCTTTTGCATAAACTGCCGCTTAGACAATTCTCTGTTTATTTCCATAGCTTTCACCCCCTGCTTTTTAGCTTATTATATCATATTTACAGACACAAGTAAAGCCTCATATTTATAGAAAAAGGACGGCAAATCACCCTGCCGCCCTTTTTTCTGATAATTAGATATTATTTAGCCTCTTTCATTGAAGTCATAGCCTCGTCGATAAGATAATCTATAGCCTTTTCATTTTCCTGAACGACCTGTGACCAGCTCTTTGACTCCTGCGGATTCATTGTTCCTCTTATTGCAGTATCGCAAATAGAGTTAAGGTCGGCAGATACGCCCTGTTCAAAGTCAAATACAGGGTTCTGTGCAGACAGATCATAGATAGTTTCTCTCATTTCAAGCATCTCATCTGTCCAGCCGTAATCGTCCTTGTACTGATCAAGGGTTATCTGATGTGCAGCCTCGTCAAGCTCTGCATAACGGCAGCATTCAAGGAAAGCTGCCACGCCCTCAGGATTTTGAGCGTTTCTTACAATGCTAAAGCCGTGTACTCTTGAAGGGATATACTGTTTATCGCTGTCAGCCGAGCAAGGAACAGGAACGAACATTACCTCTCCATTTGATACATCGCCATAGTTTACAGTTGTTGACGGAGCATTCTCAAGTGCCCAAAGTCCGATAGGATAGAAGAGCGTCAGACCTGTTGCCATTCCGCTGCCCTCTGCGTCGCCTCTGAGTTTCCAGTTATTCTCGTGCTTTGGATAAACAACATTGTTCTTCTGCAGCTCATACATCATATTCTGAGCCTTTGCTATCATAGGGTCAGAAATATTGTTTACAAGCTTGCCGTCTGTGATACCGATGAGCGGCACACCTGAAGACTGCTGCAAAGCCTTTTCATAATACCAGCCGTCGAGAGCGTATTTATCGCTTTCAGCGTCAGTAAAATCAAGACACATTTCTGTGAAAGTATTCCAGTTCCACTTGCCCTCTTTGAAAAGCTCAGCCGGATCATCATAGCCGTTATCTTCCATTGTCTGCTTGTTGTATACAAAAACATATGCAGGGTCTGTTCTGATAACGCTCACATAATGCTTGTCGCCAAGCATAAACTGATCTGTCGCACCCTTTATGTCTGTCCAAAGAGGCTTTGAAAGATCGATATAATCGTCGATAGGCTCTATCATTGACTTTATAGCACCCTTAGGGAAAACGTCCATATCATCAGCACCGATGAAATCAGGTGAATCATTTGACATTACAAGTGCCGCAAGATCGTCAAACTTAGTGTCCCAAGTGGTCTGCACCCAGTTTATCTTACCATTATACTTTGTCTTGAACAAAGCAAGGTCAGCACCTATCTCCTTGTCCTCTGCCTCAGTAGGGTTGATATCCCAATGTGAAAACCACTTTATTTCGTTGCTCTTGAGATCTCTCACATCTTTCATATCATCAGCAAGTCTTTGAACTATCTGCTGCTGATCTTCCTTAAGCTTTTTGTCAACTACCTTGCTTGATGAATCACTTGAACTTCCGCAAGATGCAAATGCTGAAAGCGAGCAAACCGCAAGGGCAAATGTCAAAACTCTTTTTGCATTATTCATAGCCATACCTCCGAATATTACTTTCTTCTCTTTGCAACGATCACTGCCGTGCCGGCAAGAGCGATAACAGCAAGTGCTCCGCCAACAGCCGCACCTGTTTCTGCTGCCTTAGATGTATCGTCAGATGCTTTTGAAGATGTAGCCGCTGCTGCAGAAGTCTTGCCTGCATCTGCCTTAGATGAAGAAACATCTTTTTTTGACGTATCAGCCTTTGAGCTTGAAGTATCAGACTTTGCATCTGCCTTTGAAGTATCTGTTTTTGACTCTCCGCCCTCGGCAGATGCAACACCGAAATCAAGCGTCATTGAAAGTGTGCCGCCGTTGAAAGCGCCTTCCTTCTCCCAGCCTGCGACCTCAGGACAAGCCTTCTTTGTTACCTCGCCTGTTTCCTCATTCACCTCGTCAGTTGGTCTGATATGTATTCTTATTCCGCCCTCTGCGTCCTCGTCCATTGAAGTGATAGAATTAAGCGAATCAAAAACTGTTGTTGTGCCGTCCTCGGCAACGAACTTTGCGTCAGATATCTTAACGTCCACAGGATAAACACCATCAGGCAGATTTGCCACCATAACGCCCATATCTCCAAGAGTTCCCTTTCCTGACATTGTCTTGTCGGTGATAACTTTGCTTATCTTATATTCAACAGTTATCTTGCCAGTATCATCAATGCCTACCCAGTCGCCCTGATTCCAGGTCCAGTCCTGACCCATATAGAAGCCCATTGCTCCGATAGAGTAATATGAGTCATTCATTTTTGAGTCCTCCTCTGACGGGTGAACAACATCGCCAAGCTTTGCTGCCGAAACAGAAACTGACATCATTGTTGCTGCGAGAACCGCTGCTGAAAGACCTGCTACAAATTTTTTGATCTTCATAACCTTTTCCTCCTATTTTTCAATAAAATTTTTCGCCAAAAGCAATTTATTTTGTTGTTTCTGTATATATTATAACTATGTAAACGTTTTGTTTATATCAAAAACGTAACATAAATATCATAAAAGTGTTTAATATCAAATTTATAAAAGAATATAAATATATGAAAACAGACCCACTTGATATTCAAGCAGGTCTGTTTATTCGGAAGTTATTATAAGAAAGTGACTATGAATTAATATGTTTATATTATACGCTTTGTTTTAAAACTATTATATCAATATTTAATTATTTATATCAAATAATTATCGTAAATAGAATTTTATGAGCAAACATCAATTTATGAAACTAAGCATAAAAAAACAAGCTCGGCAAACGTGACCGAGCTTGTCCAAAAATGGAGTTATATTAAGAAATGATCTATTAAAGATACTTTACCAGTTCATCAAGAACGCCGTCAAGATGTCCGTCAACAAACCCATAGTCAACTCCATTGTACGCCCAGGCAGCTCTTCCGATAGAACATTTCTCAAAGGCACTGCTTATATCCTTGTACCAGTTAAGAGTATTTTCAGCAGACGCAAGGTTTATAACACCGTATTCGCCGCAATACATAGGAACATTTCTTTCCTCTGCGACCCTTACAGCCTCAGCAAATCTTCCCATAAAATAATCAGGCGTAAATTTCTCTGTCTTGACCTCCTCATATGTCTGCATATATTCAAGACCAAGACGCTTTATCTCAGTTCTGTATTTTGGGACGCTTCCCGGATAATCAATCCTGAAATCTCTCGGCATCTCATCTACCCAATAGGCAGCCTGATGAGTGAAAAGAAATGGGTCATAGCAATGGAAAGTATAAACAATATGCTCGTCATAAGGCTTATCAAGGTCTTTCATTGAATCAATAGAGTTGTTCCAGTAGCTGCCCACAATAATATTTATATCAGAGCTGTATTTTCTAATAAGCTTTATGGCATTTTCAACGATAGCATTCCATTTTGTGCTGAACATAGGGTCAGTTACCTCATTGAGAAGTTCAAAAGAGACCCTGTCAGAATATTTGCTGAAACGCTTTGCAAACTCTTCCCAAAGGTCATAGAATTTCTGCTGAAGCTCAGCGTTATCAAAGAATCCGCTTTCAGCCTGAGCCTTGTCAAAGAAAAAGCCCATTGTCTTATGGAGGTCAAGTATCATATTGATACCGTTATTTCCGCACCAATCGATACACTTCTGAACATAGTCGAAGCCGCTCTCTATAAAGCCGTTTTCGTCCTGAAAGATATTATAATCCACAGGCACTCTAACGTGGTCGCAGCCCCAGCCCTTTATACGCTTGATGTCCTCTTCTGTAATAAAATTATCAAGATGTTCCTTACTGTAATCGCATTGTGACAGCCAGCCTCCGATATCGATGCCGTGCATATAGCCATTAAATCTTCTCATATTTTTAACCGTCCTTTCTGATTCTAGTTTTGTTTGCAACTATATCGTAGCACTATATAGCCAAAAATTATATCATAATTTTAATATTCGTGTAAAAATCGTAATGTTCTTATGACGTTTTAAACATATTTCTCTAAATTATTGACATGCATTACGTTGCACATATAAAATTGCACTCCTCAGATTGGCGGGTAGATTGTACATAAAATA
>ENA-OOXP01000830-OOXP01000830.1-human-gut-metagenome-genome-assembly--contig:-NODE-830-length-21699-cov-1.699455_pt1 | contig 21699 bp, 17 predicted proteins | sample MGYA00241591_ERZ501351 | MGnify/ENA primary metagenome ERZ501351 (study PRJEB25962, sample SAMEA1968361) | human gut metagenome | biome: human gut; feature: human-associated habitat; material: faeces...
ATGCAGGAGATGGTAAAACAAGAAGTAGCAAAAGCAATGCACCTGCATTCCATAAAGCCAGAGGAGCCGAATCATAATTCAAATAGTGTAATTAGTGCTGAGTCTATAGACAAAACTAAAGCAGAATTACAGGGACTTATTGATACAGGGAGTCGTGTAGTATCTCCTACTGGTCGCACAAATGAAATATCTGCTTCCGAGTTACAAAGTCAATTGGCTGTTATTACAGAAAGCACTGCTGCCTTAAAGGAGTTTCAAGACGCAGAAGCTCTTGTATCACAAACGACTAATCAATTAACACAAGAGCAAAGCAAAAACTTGCTAACTGTGTCTGAATATCGTACTGCGTGGTCTCAACTTACAACCCTCATATCTAAAAAAGATATTATTGGTGATATGTGGAATAATGGAGAAGATATACCAAAAGAACTTCTTTCGTCTTTTGCGACAGAGGCGCAAGCGTTATCAACCTCTATCTCTAATACTGTAAACAACAACCGTTCTGAAATAGAAAAGATTCGGAGTGATATTGATACAGTATATGATGACATTCAAAACCGCAGTAAAAATGTAGCGTTTATTCCCGAAGGACAATTACAAGAAGCAAAAGCAGACTTGGAAGACATACGCCAAGAATGTGAAAAACTACTTGAAAATGGTGTATGGAATGGTGCAGATAATTCTTTTATAGACAAGTTCCAAAGTAGGATTAACAATATTAAAGAGAAGCTCAATACTGCCAACGCAACTGGCAAAGCGCAAGGATATCACTATGATATTTTAAATGGCTCAGGAGAGGTTGTTAATAATAGTCAGTTGGATAAATATTTGGCTAATATGCGAGCTTTGCGTCAGCAAACAACATCTTTACTTAACGGACGCAATATTCCTGACAATCTAAAAAACGAACTTAGTGACTACCTCCAAAAATTTCAATCACTTAACGAAGAAATAACCGCTACAAATCAAGTAACTGGCAAGCTTGGAAACAATGCTGCTTTACATAAATTTGAAACCAAATGGAGTCAGAGTTTAAAAACCGCAAATAAAAGCACGATCGCAAGTAGCAAAGCAGTAGAAACACTGCGTTTGCAGGTTATGAAATTTGCGAGTAGCAATCCTAAAGCTGCTCAAGCATACGCTGGACAAATTGAAACCATTTTAGATAAAACATCAGATGCTGCAAAAGTCAGTGACCAACAGCTTAAATCTTTCCAGTCGCAGCTTGCAAATATTAAGACTTCTGCCGAGTCTGCTGGATTGATGGGCTCAACCGCTCTACGCACACTTGCAAAGAACTATCTTAAATATGGTTCGTGGAATTTTATCACTTCGTCTATGAATAAAGCTATTGCTACTGTTCAAGACATGATACACATTGTAACCGAGTTAGACACTGCTATGGTGGAGCTTAAGAAAGTTACAGACAGCACCGATTCGACATATGACAAATATTTAACCACGGCAACTGGCAAAGCAAAAGAGCTGGGTACTACTATTAGTGACTTTGTTACAAGTACCGCTGATTTCGCTCGTATGGGTTATGATATACCTGACTCAACGCAATTGGCAGAGGTAGCAACCATATATGCTAATGTCGGTGACGATTTGGATGGTGTTGGTGAAGCAAGTAGTGACATTATTTCCATATTAAAAGCTTTTAATATGGAAGCTTCATCGGCACAAAGCATTGTCGATAAACTTAATGAGGTGAGTAAAAATATATTGCTCAAAGGTATAGAAATATATCTAAAGAAAAATAGCTATATCGGTTAAAAGCCAGTGATGGTTAAGACCGAGGAAAGACTTTATAGGATAGATAAAAATACATTGGAGGTTTATGAAAAAAGAACTTTTTAATACAAGTGATATAACAACTTATATATGTAAAAAATGTGGAAGTACTGTTCAAAAGAAATATGTTAGTTATAGATACGCTCTTACAACAGGAGAAATCGCAAAATGTCGTGCATGTGACTTTCAAGAAAGGCACAAAGAATTTGTTCTCCCTATTGGTATGAATTACGATAGTTACCAAAAGCTTTTGGAATTGATATTTAATCAAGGCGTGTCTTCATTAAATCAAATGGAAAATATTTTAGATATTGATGCTGCGGTAATTCACAATGTTATACGATTGTTGAATATACAGGGAAAGAAGTTTACTTATACTTTGCAGTGTGAATATTGTAACAAACCTTACGACATCCCTCCTTCACAATGTTTTCCAATACATAAATCGCATTATTGTTCAAATACATGTTATCATAATTACAAAAAAGAAAATCCGATAAAAGGAAAGTGTCATCCTCAATACAATAGAAAATCTGTAAACTGTTCGTATTGTGGTAAAGAATGCTATGTTCCCTTGTGGAAAACAAATCGAACCAATAAAGAAGGGGTAAATCACATTTATTGTTGACAAGCGTGTTGCTGGAATCATAAAAAAATATATTATAGAGGACAGCGATCTAATTTTTCAAATTATAAACCTCCAACAGAGGTACAGATGGCAAGAATGAATAAAGCACAAGAGGCATTACGCTCAAAAATTTGCAATGGTTCGATATTAAATTCAAAGCCTCAACTAATAGTAGATGGTTGGTTGCAAGAGATGAATATTGACTATAAAAGGGAATATCAAATAGGAAATTATTATTGCGATAATTATTTGTCACAATATGAATTGGTTATAGAAGTGATGGGTGACTATTGGCACGCAAATCCCTTATATTATAACCACACAAATATTAATGCTGTACAGTGCAAAGATATAAAAAAACGACAAAGATAAAGCACTGTATATCAAAAAACATTTAGGATGTTCGATTTTGTACTTATGGGAAACAGATATCAACCAAAATCCCTTACTATGTAAGACACTAATACAAAAATATATAACTAACAACTTATCCATATTTCACTCATACAGATATGAATTATTAACCAATAACACATTAAGAATCAAAAACACATTAAAATCTATCCAATTATAAAGAATCCGTAGAGACTGTAATACCTACACTGGTGACATTGTAGGTTGAGCTAAATCCTAAACCTGTGTTTGCAGGCACGGAGAAGATCCAGTCCGAACTCGCACTATAATCTAACAACGAAATGCGAGAACTAAGAGGAAACTACTTAGTCGCCACTATTTATAGTGGTCAAATCTACTTAATTTGTAGATAGTAACAGAATGAATAATTACGCTGTCTCGTCAGGTGATTTAGGCGAAGGCTTGAAGAACTCAGCCGCATCTATGGCTGTTGCGGGTAATAGCCTTGATGAAACCATTGCGTTGCTGACCGCAATGACCGAAGTTACACAGAGTGCAGATGAATCAGGTAATGCACTTAAAGTGCTTGCTATGAGACTAAGAGGTATGTTGGTAGAGCTTGAAAAGGCTGGAGAAGATACGGAAGGAATGTGCACAACAACTTCTGAGCTTCAAGACAAAATCAAAGCTTTAACAAAAACTTCTTCGTCTTCAGGCGTGGATATTATGGACAATGGTTCATTCCGTAGCACTTATGATATTCTTAAAGATATCGCTCTCGTATGGGATGACTTGGCTGATAAAAATAAAGCGTCATTACTTGAGCTTATTGCCGGTAAGAATAGGTCTAACTACGCTTCTGCTGTAATTCAAAACATTGGTACAGCAATCAATTCATTAGATACATCCGAGCACTCAGATGGTTCTGCATTAAAGGAACACGAAAAGTACATAGATAGTATCGAAGGTAAAGTAAAACAATTTCAGGCACAGTGGCAGGAATTATCAACAACAACAGTATCAAGTGATATTGTTAAAGGCGTAGTTGATACTGGTTCTGGATTGTTAGGATTTTTAACGCAAGCTAATGAATTGCTCTCTCATATTGGAGCAAACATTGGTACTCTTTCCATATCTGGCGTTTTGTCTGGATTAATGGGAAGCGACAAGGGTAAACCCAAATTGACGGGTTTTAGGAGTATGCCTATCTATTTTGAGAAAGTAGCGTAATCGTGCTATAATCAAGAAATGGTGATGTATGTCGTTAAATGAGAGGTTAAACTGCAAACGGAATGATAGCCGTTCTGGGAAATGGTGATGAACAATATGCCATATGGAGACGAAAGTCAGAAACAAGTTATTGTTCGGCGCATGTCAAAAGCTAACCGCCGTAATAAGCCATAATCAGCATCCAGCCGCATAAGCGGAGGTTCAGAGACTATAAGCCTCTTGAGGTAGTTTCGACGATATGAAATGACCTTAAATTGTATAGTCCAAATCGACACTGAGACAACAGTGACTATCATATAAAAGAAAAGTTTTATAAACAAACAAAAAGAGCAGTATTATAAAACACTGCTCAAATTATTAATTAGAAGGTGGCTTTGCAATCATTACATTGATAGTTCTTACCTATTTTGTTGCTTGCTAAGCCGAGTGTGAGAGATGAAGCTACTCTGCTACTTGTTGAAATTTTAGTAGTACGCAGAGAACCGCAATATGGACATTTAACAGTTGGCTTGGAAGATAATTCATTAAGTCGTTGTTTCGTCACTAAATCCCAGCGTCTGTTGTTATTTAAGTGTTCTTCATATAGACTATTATCATATTCAGGACAGTCTTTAAGGAATTTTTCATACCAAAAAAGATATTCAGCCTCTTTGCTTCCCAAAACATCTCGTTCAAAGTGCTCTCGCTGTAATTGTTCTGTAACTTCAAAAAGCAATTTACGAGGTCTTTTAAGAAAACCAACCCAACAACAATAACATTTCTTATCCAATGCAGGGTAATTAACTTCTCCACATTTTGGACATATTGCTACTTCAAGCATTAAAACACCTTCTTATTTAATATATTGTGTCTAAGAGAAAGATACTCCAAACATACTTAGACAGTGATAATGGTAAACACATCGGATGGTTTACTACGGCTGCCAAAGCCAGAGCAACGCAAGATATTGACAAGGCTATTGACAAATATAAAGAATATAAAACCTACGCTGAAAGCTTAGATGACAAGGTTTTAAAAAATGCAGTAACTGCTAATGAAGCAGATATACTCAAGCAGTCAAAATTTGCAGAAGCTACTAAAGATTTAAACCAAGAATTATTAAAAGGCATACAATACAACACAGATTATGCTGAATCAGAGAGTCTCTTAAGTAAAAATGCTAAATCAATGTCTGGTACCTTTTCAGGCATTAAAAGCAAGCTATCTTCATTAGGCTCTTCGTTAAAGAATATTGCCGCAGGTATTGGTAATATGCTTATTGTGCAAGCTGTAATGAGTGCAATTTCTTTTGGTTTTGAAGCACTTGATAACTACACCAACAGAGCCGAAAACAACCTATCAGACCTTGAAAAAATCGCAACAGAGATTAACGACAAAAAAGATGCCTACACATCTCATTCAGCATCTGTAAACAAAATCAAAAATGAATACTACGAATTAGCTGATGGCGTTAATTCTTATGGAGAAAATATCTCTTTAACCTCTACTCAGTATGAGAGATATATTGAACTTTCTAATGAGATTGCACAGATGTATCCAGACTTGGTGGAAAGTTATGATACTCAGGGTAATGCTATTTTAAAATGCAAGGATAATGTTGAAGCTCTTAATAAGGCAATGACTGATGAGAAGAATGCTTATTACGAAACTATTGTGTCTAAAGAGCAGGATACTTTCGGCAAAGCGTTAGAGAATATTGCTACGAATCAGGGAATATTTGGTGGGGATGATAAAACCTATCTCACCCAACTCAAGAATATTGACGAAATTGTAAAAAAAGTACAATCTAAAGAAGATATCTCTCTGATGTGGGCAGATATGCACAATTTGGACACTATTATTAAGGGTGCTGGTATTGAAGATATCTTCCGTTACGATAAAAGCACTGGAGAGTCAATTTATAAAATCGAAGATAAAGACATATCAACTGCCATCTCGTCAATTCAAAACTACAAGGCAGCTTTAAATCGTCAAATTAACGATTTGGTAAACAACAGCTTTAAGCCTGTGCTTGATGCATATATTCACTATACTGATGAACAGTTTAGCACATTGGACAGTAAAAGTCAAGCTCTTATTGAACAATATATAAATAGTGCCACATGGGATGACTTCTACAGTAAGATTATTGATCCTAAAGCGAGCACAGCAGACAATTTAGAATCAGTTAAGCAAACTGTATCGAGTATTGTTAAAGCATTTAAGAATCCAGAATTAACCAATACGCTGGACGAGGTACAAGCCCAAATAGATGATATTAAAAGTGGAAAAATAGATGTCTCGGGTTTTAAAGATCTTAATAATAAAGTTATCAATGCTTTGTCGGGTATTGATGGAATGAACGCCGATACAAGAGAACTTTTTGTAAAAATGTTGTTTTCTGATGTAGAAATTGCTGACGATGTGGATATTAATAAAGCAATTGCGAATATTACAAAGCGTGTAACTGGCAGTCTACAAGGTGGGTTTATTCCGGGTACAAATATTAGAAAAGACTCTAAAGAGAAAATTCAGTTAAGTGAAGATGTTAATAAATATTTATCTACGCTTGATTTTAGTACCATTAAACAGATATACAACAGCGATGCTGCGTTAAACAGTTTAAAAGATGTTCAAAAATTAGTAGAGAAAATCAAAGCAGAAGCATCGAATGGGTTCTCGTTTAAGATTTCAACCGAAGATGCTAATAAATCCTTAGAGTCAACTTTTTCAGCTTTCAATACTGTTAAGTCGGCTATTTCTGAGTATAGCGAAAACGGAACACTCTCCTTTTCTACACTTCAATCTTTATTATCATTAGATAGTTCGTACATTGATATGCTTATCAATGAGCAAGGCGAATTAGATTTAACTTCTAATAAGTTCAGAGAATTGGCAAAGGCTCAGTTGGAAAAGCTTAAGGTTTCTTATTTGCAAGCGTCTTTGGACGAAGTAAACCAGTTAGAAAACGAAACTCAAGTGCTTGAGTATTTAAAGAAAAATCAACAGGGTGCAACTGAGTCGGCATTAAATTTAGCAGATGCTAAGTGGCAAGAAGCTTACGCAACAGCGGCGGCAAAAGATGCAGAGCAAGGCACAGGCGACCTATATCAACAAGCTGTAATTACAGCAGAAAGTGCTTGGCGTAAAAAGGCGGCTTTAATAGACTACTATGAGTCTTCACTAAGCGACTTATCAACTACTACTGATGAAGCAACATCCGCTACAGAAAAACATAAAAAGGCACTTGAAAACGAGGAAAAGGCTTTAGAAAAAACTAAAGAGGCTTTAGAAAATAAAAAGCAGGCATTAGAAGATAGTAAGGATGGTTATGAAGACGCTTTATCTGCAATTGAAGATTTAGTCGATTGGACAGAAAAATACATTAAGCAAACTAAGCAGAACGAAATAGATGCGTTACAAGAACGCAAAGATAAAATTGATGAGCTTATTGAAAAGAAACAGGAACTTCTTGACAAAGAAAAAGAAGAAGCTGATTTCAACAAACAGCTCAAAGAGAAAGAAAACGCTGTTGCTTCAAACGCATTGTCTGCTGCTATTACTGGACTGGACGATAGTTCCGCAGGTAAAAAAGCTCACAAAGAAAATGTTGATGATTTGGTTGAGTCCAGAGAAGACTTATATGATTATCTATCAGACTATCAGTATGATACTCGCAAAGAGGCTTTAGATAAACTGAAAGAAGAGACAGATAAGCATTATGATGATGAAATCCAAACTATTCAAGATTTCTTAAACAACGAGGTATCTTTGCACAGAGCTGCATGTAATATGATTGACAATGACAATGGCACATTGTATAACAACCTGTTGTGGTATTGTCAAAATTACACTACGACCACAGAGGCTGAGTTTAACCATATGTGGCAGTCGGCTCAAAGCGCTCTTTATGAATATGGCACTGCACAGCTCAATGTTATGGATTTAATGAATACACTACAATCTCGTATCTACGATGTAGACTCTGCTATTGCTAATGTGACAGGAAGCATTGATAACTACACTTCTCGAATTGATAGTTTGAAGCAAAAAATTGACGAGTTGGGTAATTCTGCACAGGTTACTAAAGCAAAGATTGATTCGGTTAAAGTACAACCATCGAGTATAACAGGTCATGGGTATAAAATTACCTATAACGGCAAAGTGTATAAAACCAACCTAACGAACAAAGAGGATGCTGAAACATATTTCATAAGTCGGATCAGTAAAGACTGGTATGGCGGAAGAGCGCTACCGGCAGGTTCTTTATGGTCTAAAATGAAAGCGTATGCTTCTGGTACAAAATCAGCCAAAGGTGGCTTGTCTATTGTTGATGAAGAGGGCATCGGTTCAGAACTTATTCCTACATCTCTTGGTAATGGCAGATACACAATCTTACCACAAGGCAACCCTGTGTTTAGCAAAGCGATGACCAATGAATTGTTTGAATTTGCATCAGCTCCAACGGATTATTTTGCACAGAAATTTGGTTCTGAAATAACACCGAATGTTGTGAACAATAAATCAACTGTTGTTTCCCCTGTCATCAACATCAATGTGCAAGGTGATGCTACTCAGGCTACTGTTAATGCATTGCATAAAGAATCTGAGAGGATTATGGACAACACAATTAAAAAACTTATGTCTTATACGGTGAATAATAGATATTTGTAATTATGCATTATAAACAATTTTTGTTAACCTTCGTGTTGTGAAATATATATATCTTTCTTTGCTTTTTCAAGAAAGTCTTGACTTTGTATAAAAGCAAGGTATATAATAATACTGTAGCAAATGTTGCTGTAGTATAACACACGAGGGTTAACATATATTGGTAACATAGCTATAGTTATAAGAGGCATACTAACGATAGGAGGTTCGAGAAGTATGAACAAAACTATTACGCCAAATGCCATAAAAATTGAAGTCAACCAAGAATCGTTTAAAATATCATTTGCCGTAACTGGGAATAGTGACAGTATTGCTGATGAAGTAGATGTGATGATAGATCCAAGAAATATGCTTTCTGTTATCACACCTATGGTTAGTGCTGTAGTAGACTATCAAAAGCAATTTGGTGTTGACCTTGGAATAAAAACGCCAGATAGTAACCAAACGGAGGTGTGATTATGTTTAATTTAGTTAGCACCGACACAAGCAAAGTTGATAGATATAAGATATTAAAGCCTTACTCAACAACACAAGAGACTGATAATCTTATAATTAATATTTTGACCATAAATCAAGAACACGGTCAAAATAACCAAATAGACACAGCGTTTAGAAATTGGGAAACCCTACAACATCGTAAGGCTTGTAATCAAATTATTATTTCTTGGTCAAGTAAAAATTGGGCAAAACTATTTGCAAAATTGATTAAAGATATAGACGCATCGAATCTAACTGTAGGGTACAGATGGTTACATCAAACTTGTGAAGTTGAGTATTGGGTTATATGTAAAGAAAAAGATTATGAAATATTAAATCGTATATCAGAATTGCAAATAGATTATGAAACAATCTTGCCATTTACAGTAGATATTGTTTTTATTGGTGCAAAGCAATTTATTGGCAAAGATATGATAACATTTGAAGAAGTGATATAAGAATGAGCAACTCTACAAAAGCATATGACATTCATTACAATCAGTATTTGCATAACAAGCGGTTTATCAGTCATGGTATGAACAATAATCATGAGAAGTTTTATGACTGGGAAATTACTGTTACTTTTTATGCAATGATACATCTTGTAGAGGCGGTTTTGTACTCACAATGCGGTGTTTGCGAGATACATAATCATGAAGATAGAAGTAATTCTATTAAAGACAACCCTAAAATATTTTCTAAACGCTTTAGATTGTTATACGAATCTTTGCAATCTATGGCTCGAACTGCTCGGTATCAAGGTATAACAGAAGTTGAGGAGTCGGACAGTAAGAATGCTCAAAGATGTTTAGAAGATATTGAATTGGAATTAGGCTCATATCTTAATATTTCTTAAAAACAGAATAAAAACATGTAAGAGAAGATGAATTTCATCTTCTCTTTTTTTATTATCCAAAGGAGGTGCTGTTATTTGTTTAGAGATTGTTATTTTACTTATAATGGTATTTACTCAGGTGACTACAATCTAATTTTAGCATTTATTACTGATGATAATTTTGAGTTTAAGAGCGGAAGTGAGTACGAACCTACAACTGCTACTCTCCCCCATAATGCTCAACAGTTGTTATACAATCTTAATTACTCCGACAGTCCGCTTGAGTTTACGATTGAAATTATTAGTCCTGAAGATAATATACCATTGGAAACAATGATAGAGATTAAGAATTGGCTCTTTGGACAGGACGGATGGAAAAGATTAACACTGCATAACGAAACATCCGACTATTACCTCAACGCATTATTTATTCCTGACAGTGATATTACCGATGCACGAGGCTATAGAGGTTTGCGTTGTAAGGTACAAAATGATAGTGGATTTTGGTATCAGGACAATGAAATTGAGTTTAAAGGGGTTGCAACTAAACCGTCAAATACAGGACAAACATTATCTTTTGAAACTACAATTGATATTGAAGGACAACCTATCAATAACAAAATTTGTCCTATTATTGATTTAAAGATCGGGCACAACTGGACAGAACATCAAATAGATTACACATTATCGAATTATAGAGTGTATGTTGGAAATAAACTTAATAAGTCTATGTTCGTTTTCGATGCGAATGTGAATTATCATACAGATAAAGATGCCGTATACGAACTGGATACTAAATATGGAATGGTAACAATGAAAGAACCTAATGAAAGAACTTTTCATTCACTCACTCCCCCATTCATTCAATACAACGGAGTTATTAAAGATAATCTCGATTATGTATCTTTATTTTGGCTTGGCAATGGTCAAAATCAGATTTATCTATACATTAAATCCGCAGATAAAACTGACGCTAAACATAACTATGCTTACGATGTTTTCGATCCCGATAAAAGCTTAGTTTTAAAGTACACTACAATGCATAGGTTGGGTGGTATTTAATGCAAACACGAAATTACGCACAAGAGACCCCCGACATGGTGTTGTATAGACAGAATAAAAAGACCTCACTTGGCTATGTCAAAAACATACACAATTGGACTGCTGATTATAATTTCGGAGCAGCTTCGGAAATGAGTTTTGAAGTGCCTAAAAAAGTTTATGACACTCGTACCAACAGTTGGATGGACAATCCTAATTATGATAATCTAAAGCCTGATATGCTTTTGTATCTCAATGATTCAACTGAGTATTTTAAATTTACAGGAGAAAGTTATTATGCAGATTATCTGTATAATTTAAAAGGCGGAGGTACACGAAAAGATTATGAGTTATCGTTTGATGTTAATACAGCAATTAACAATTTCAATATTAAAAACGAAACTATGCTTTTTGATATTGGCACTACATATGGTTACGAGTGGGTGTGGGGTGGCACTATTAATGATGGGGTATTTGAAGATTATTCAGAAAGCTTAGACTTGTACAAGCAAGGATGGTATACTTACCAGTATTTAGCCTGTAAAAGTTTTATACCTGTCCATAAAGGAGATGTCATTGCAACAAAATGTTTTAACGGTGACGCTCTGCGGTACTCATTTAAAATTCATTACTATAAGGAAGCTAACGCAGATAGCTGGCTTAAATCTGATGATAATTATTATCATGAATCATCGAAACAACCATTCCGAAGATATGTAGATTTTACAGTAAAGGATAGCGATGGTAATATTGAAAACAATACTGATACTATTGACGAAGGGTATATCCGAATAAGTCTTGTATGTAGTCAAGCAACATATAGTGACAATACTTATCGTACATATATTCCCAATGCCTCTTGGGTGCAAATCTTTTCAAGAGAAAGATTGTGTACACACTTTGAAACAAATAAAAATAAAAACTATGGCATACGAAATGTATGGTGGGTTATTACCAACACAGAAGAAATAAATGATAACGGAAGTAATACTGTGCTAAAAGTAACAGCCCAGTCTTATGAGATGACTTTATCAAAAAGAGCGTTTTCTTTATCAAACAGTACATTACCACTATTTGTGCCTGATCATATTAACGACCTTGTTACCAGTGATAATTGGTATTACGATTGTTATGGTAACACAAGACATAAACAAAAGTTTGTCCGAGGATTGCTGAATCAAATACTTGACTATCTTCCACGATGGAAAATAGGATACATTGCTCAAGCAGTGTGTGTTAGGTATAGAACACTTAATGATGTTGATAATGCAAATGTTTATACTTTTTTAAATAATGATATCGCTTCGTCATACCAATGCTATTTCATTTTTGATTCAGAAAATATGACAATTAATATAATAGATGGAAACATAGAGACAGAAGAGCGGCGGTATTATAATACTGATAACAAATATTTGGGTACTCATTCTAAGACGATATTAACATGGCAAAATGCAATCAAAAATACGAATATTCACACAACTGATGATAGGTGCATTAGTGCATTAAGAGTGCATACATCTAACGATCAATACGGATTAGGGTTAATCAACCCTACGGGAAATAATATATTGTACAATTTTAGTAATATTGAAAATCAATTAGATTATGTGGCTGATGACACTAAAAATAGAACCCTAAAAGAAGCTCTTACGGTGTGGCAAACAAACATTGAAAAACAGTCTGTAAAATATGCTAATAACGGGGCATTATTGATTGAGTGCAATAAGAAGAAAATAGAGCAAGTTTCTAAAGTGTCAAAAGCTTTAACAACATACTTAACAGTCGCAGATACAATTAATACACATCTACTAGACAAATATGGGTTTAGTGACAGACCGCTCTCTAACTCTTCAAGTGGAGAGTTGCGTTATGCTTATCAAGTTCTTGTAGATGACCATGTGCGTATTCCGAGTGGAATGAGAAACCCACCATACGATTACATCAATTACGATTGCTATTACTCCAAATCTTTATATACAAAATTGTATTCGGCAGCAGAGACATATTGGAATACAAAAAATGATTATGATAACGCAGTAACCAAATACAACACATGTTATAACAAGATGCAAACAGTAGCTAAAAAGTTTACACTGAATTACAAAACGGCAATTCAGGCAAACAAAGACGGGATTGCAACAATCCTCTCCCCCGCTGAAATTTTAGAACTTCAAAATTACATTACTGAAGGAGATTGGACAAATGACAATGTTGTATTTAGTGATACCTATTCCGCTAATGATATTATAACAACATTGCAAGAAGTGATGGTTCAAGCTAAATCTGATCATGACAATTATCTCAGTAAGCAGTGTTACGAATTTGAGATTGAGTCAGCGAATATATTGGCAATTCCTGAAATGAAGGATAACATTGCAGATTTAACACTTGGTACAGCACTATCTCTTGAAGTAAAAGACGGTGATTGGCAGTATCCTATTTTGCTTGCAATTCATATAAATTATGATGATGTGTCAGATTTCAGTTTGACATTTAACACAAACTATTCTGCCAAGCCTCTCAAGAAGAGATTTATTGATTGTTTCAATACGATTTCACAAACAAGTGTTAGAAATACAACATTTAATTTTACAGAATAATAGGTGGTGATTATATGATTATTAGACATTTAAGCATTGATTGTGCTTATATTAACAAGGTTCTTGAACCAATCACACAAAGAGAACACGGTGTGACTGAGTTCGAGATTGAGACTAAAAATCACGGTGCTGATATAGACCTTTCAGAATGTACGCTTGCTACCTATTATGGATTGAAAGCAGATGAACACAAAGTAGGTGTTGAGTGCAGAGTAGATAAAGATAAAGGTCTGATTTATTTACCTTTGTATTTACAGATGACAACGGCTGAGGGCGTATTAAAAGGCATTGTAGAATTACAGTTCCCTGAAGGTAATGTAAGATTTTCAGGCGTTAATTTTAAGGTTTCTTTTGCACCAGATGACACCAAGATTGAAAGCACTGATGATTTTAACATCTTAGAAAATTTTATCTCTAAACCGCCTACAAACGGTGTTGTCGGACAAGTGTTGTCTATAGATAATGACGGTAACACTATTTGGCGAACACTTAAAGAGTTTGACGGTGATTATGCACATTTGAGTAATAGACCTTCTATTAATGGCGTTGAACTTAACGGAGATAAGTCACTTGAAGATTTGAATATCAAGCAAACCTATACTGCTGATGATATTACGTTTGCAGATGGTGAAACCTTCCAGCAGAAATTCAACAATGGTGAACTAAAAGGACAAGATGGTGTTTCGGGTGCTGACGGAATTACTCCGCATATTGGTGATAACGGCAATTGGTTCATTGGCGAAACAGATACAAATAAACCGTCACAAGGTACAAACGGCGTGAACGGAAACGACGGTGTAAGTGTTACACAATCCGAAGTTAATACAAGTGGAGAACTTGTAATTACATACTCGAATGGAGATTCAACAAATCTTGGAAAAATCGTAGGCAAAGACGGTCTTGATGGTACAAATGGACAAAATGGTTTGTCAGCTTATGAAATCGCAAAAAATGGTGGTTTTATCGGCACTGAAGAAGATTGGCTAAGATCTCTTAAAGGTGAACAGGGCGAAAAAGGCGAAAAAGGTATTCAAGGTGAACAGGGTGAAAAAGGTCAGAACGGTACTGACGGTAAAACTCCAGTAAAAGGTGTTGATTATTTTACTGCCGAAGATAAAACTGAATTTACTGCCGAAGTTACTGAAAGTCTAAAGCCTGAACTTGCCAAAAAGCAAGATAAATTAACAGCAGGCGAAAATTGCAGAGGATGGAACAATTAATGCTGTTGCAGGTGAGGTGATTGATGTGGATGCAGAGTTAAAGGAATATATGACAACAACCAAACAAAATATTAAAACTGCTATTGAATACAAAGGCGGAACTATTGAACCCTCTGATAGCTTTAATGCCTATGCCGATAGAATTAAGGCTATTCCCAATGGCGTTACTCCCACTTCTACACTCCCCCCACAAACAGTATTGGTAGCCGATGCGTTGTATGAAACACCTTCCATTCAGTTAAAATGGCAGGACACAGAAGCAAGCGGATATAGAATTGTTAAGAAAGAAAATATAGCTCCAACGAATGTACTTGACGGTGAAACTGTATTTAACGGAACAGGTATAACTTACACAGATACAACCGTTGAAGTCGGAAGAACATACTATTACAGAATTTTTCCGTATAACGCTGAAAAACAATATCAAACAGAAGAAACAAAAAGCATTGTCAAAGTTGATTATAAAGACAGAACAGGACAAGTATTACTTGGCAGTCTTAAAACTGGTGATACTATTGTTTTCGGAGCATATAACGGTGTTAAAATCAAATGGACAATTTTTGATACGCTCGACAAAGAAAAAGGATTTATTACGGTGGGTTCACTGACATCACCTGCTGGCAGAATGGTATTTGACCAGCCCGAAAACGCATCAGGCAACCCTAACCCTATAAGTCAAAGAAAATCACAGGGTAACAATAGATATTATTTATCTAATATCAGACAATGGCTCAATAGTAACAAGCCGAAAAACGAGTGGTGGACAGCAAGTCATGATTATGACACCGCTCCGTCATATAAATCGCGGAATGGCTTTATGTATGAAATTACAGACTATGAAAAATCAATCATTGTTCCAAAATCTGTGAAATGCATTCTCGACACAAATGATGGTGGCGGTTCTGAAACAATGACTGACTACTTCTTCCTTTGTTCGTCTTATGCAATGGGCACCGAAGTTGTATATCCACTTGAAGATGCACACATATACGAATGGGTTGAGGGCGTTGGTGCAGACAACAGAAAATTCGAAGACAATTATTGGTGCCGAACAATTAGCGGAACTTCATCTGCTTCACAATTGCGTTGCTTCGGCTCGACTGGAGACTTGTACAACTACTACGGCGGCGCCAGCAACGGCAACAATTCGGTTCGCCCGTTTAGTCAACTTTCGACTTCAACTTATATGCAATGGAGTGATAGCGACAGTGCATATGTTCTTGCTGACGATAGTCAGCTAACTTGACATTATAAGGAGACAGATTAATATTAGCAATAATAAAATTAAAGTGCAGATAGATGCAGAGAGTTTATGCTCATATACATTAAAATTAACCAATAATTTAAACAATTTTCCTAAGAAGTATAGGTTTACATTGGTTGACAGACTGCTAACTAATACATTCGATTTATATGACAACATCGTGTTTGCAAACAGCAATTCGGGTAAAGACAGAATTAAATACATAAAACAAGCAATTGCACGGTGCAATCAAGTATTATTTTACTTGAGAATGATTTATGAAGTGTTGCACCCTCAATGTAACATTGAATTTTGGTCTGCTAAGGTGTCAAAAATTCAGAGTCAATTAATAAATTGGCAAACATATACAAACAAACACATTAAATAGTGTTAGGGGTTATCGTTTATTAATGCGTTACTTCAACTCGACTGGAGGCTTGAACAACAACAACGCCAACAACAACAATTCGGTTCGCCCGTTTAGATGAAATGTGAGAATGAGTAGTGTTATAACGAAAACAGAGCGTCATCAGTCAAAAGAAACGATAACCCATCCGAAAGGATAAATTAATGCAAAGCATTGACAATTTTTTAAATTTTGAATACTTATATAAAGCTTTTAAAAAAGCTCAAAATAATCGATCTTATAAACAATCAGCTATGTATTTTAGGTTACAAGCTGTGCAGAATTTAGCTCAAATACAGCAAGAATTAAAAAATCAAACTTATAAAGTTGGTAAATATACTGAATTTACAGTCAAAGAACCAAAAGAAAGAATTATACAAGCCTGCTCATTTAGGGATAAAATCGTGCAACATTTATTATGCGACAAATATTTTAAATCAGCATTTGCCATATATTTGCATTAAAGATAACTATGCGGGACAACGAGGTAAAGGAACTTCATTTGCATATCGTAGAACAATCCAACAATTAAAAGAGTTTGGTAAAAAGTGCCCCGAAGGTTATATTTTTAAAGGCGATATTTCTAAGTTTTATTATAACATTAATCATCAAAAGTCAATCGACCAAATGGAGTATTATTTTGATAAATCATTGTGGTGGTTAATTGAAGTATTTACTAATAGCACAAAAGGAGATATTGGACTACCTTTAGGTAATCAGATTAATACTATTGCCTCTAATATTTACTTAGAGGGTTTGGATAGGTTTGTAAAATATGACATAGGCATTCAGTATTATGGTAGATATGCTGATGATTTTTATTTCTTGTGTGAGGATAAAAATACTGCTATCGTATATAGTGAGCTAATTGTTGAATATTTAAACACTCTTGACTTACAACTTAATCCTAAGAGCCAGATTATTCCATTAAAAAACGGCTTACCTTTTTGTGGGTTTATTTTTAAATATAATATTCAATCAAAATGGGTTATAGTTAAGAAAAGGAATGATAAAAGACGAGCATATGCACGCAAATTCAATCGAATGTGTAATTTAGTGTTGTGTAACAAAATGCCATTATCGGCGTTACTTGCTTCATTTAATTCTTGGTCATCTCACTCAAAATGGTGTACCAATTATAAACAAATATCTAAACCCTACTTACAAAAAATCAATCTACTAAAAAATAAGGTTATACACAAGGAAGTGAAAAAGATGATTGAAAATGGTAATTATGAAATTAGCGAAAGAACATCATATGATTCGCCTATCCCTCATCGTGATGGCGATGTGATTTATATACCCGTCAACATCTCGATATCAACAGATGATGATGGTAAAACATTATATACATTCAGCGAGTGGCGAATTACAAAGCCTGAAAACCTACCTGATGAGTGTGTGTCAGATATGGCGGATATCATTGCCAAAGAAGGCACGGCACAAAAGGTATTAATTAAAATTGAGGAGGTATACAATGAGTGATTATAATGCGTTAGTTGATAAGATTGTAGCTGACCATACTACGGCTGTTAAGATTGAAAAACTCGGTGGTTTATCACAGAAAATCACGCAATCAGATAAACTCGGCTATAATTGGGTTGAGTATTATGTCGGTGAAACACTCGTCAGCCAGACATATGTTGAACAAGAGCATCCTGTTGGTGTTGCTGATAATCCATTTGAATTTGCGAAGGGCATTATGCTTATCCCTAATGCCTATTATACATACAATGGTAAACGCTATGTATATATAGGCACTGAGAGCAAAACAGCAACAGGATGGGATGATAGCGAATTTGAAGAGTTTTAAAAGGAGGGTTTTAAAGCCAAATTATTCGTTATAGTGTACAAGTAATATTTCTATTTATGAAAATACAATGTATATATTAACGAAGTGATAAGGAGGAAAATAATGAAAACCTACAATAAAATATATACAGTACACGCTTGGAAAGACAACAACAAGTTTTTTACTGTGACACAAGGCGAGGGTGGTATCAAATATCCTCGCCTTATGGTCGTGGATGATAAGGGAGCAATCGACTTAACTGGTTCGGCAGTTACATACACAATAACTCTCCCTCGTGGTTCTGAAGAAATTGTTGACGCAACAATTATAGATGCTAAACGAGGCGTTGTTGAGTTTGAAGTTAAGCCCTCTATGACTGCTTATGCAGGTATGGGTGAAGGTGAACTTAATATCACTATTGATAACAAAGTTTTGAAAATTAGCGGTATTAATCTCACTATTAGCAAGTCAACCAGTGGTCGTGCAATTGAAGCCAGTGAACAGTTTAGTGCATTATTAGCCTTGATATCCAAATATTCTAACATCAATCCTGAAAACAAGGATTTGAAGATTTTGGAGAACTCTGATATTACGGATGCAGCTAAGAATTATCCAAGCATTCAATACCTCCTAAATAATTTTTGGAGTAACAATAATTTGTCACTATTGAGTTCAACTGCGTATGGTGTTAGCAATTCAGGAGTAGTGACAAGCTTATCGAAAATACCGACAGCTTTGCTAAGCAAAAGATGTCTTTATTTTCCAGCAGGTACTTATAAGTGTAATGGTATTGCTTTATCTAATATTGATGACTTGACCATTATTTGTGATAATGCTAATTTTGTATTTTACAATCAAGCTACTAATTCGACAGACGCTGCTGAAACGACTGTGCAAGGTTCGTTTTTTAAGTTTACTAATTGTAATAACTTAACAATTATCGGGGGTTGCTTTGATGGACAGCACAAAGTGTCTCAGTGTATTACATTAGTTGGTTGCCAAAACAATAATATCACCAATGCAACCATTAAAGGTGCAGGAAACAAAGCATCTTCATTTGCTGCTGGCATTAATTTAATTAGAGATTGTTCTCAGTTTAATATCAATAATGTTATTGTATCTGACATTAAGGCTGGTACTGTATCTGAGGATACATTTATTCATGCAGTCGGTATAGGAGTGTCAAATGTTAATGGTGAGTTTAGTCAACACGGATATATCAGCAACTCTCAAATCAGCAATATTAATGGATACAAAGTTGGCAACAAAGAGCCTGATGGAGATGGTATTTATTTAATTCAAAGACCTTCTGCTGACTGTAGTGGTGATAGTTATATTACTGTATCCAACTGCACAATTACTGACTGTGCAAAAAGAGGCATTAAAGTAAGTACAAGATATACCAACATTGACAATTGTTACATTGATATTGATGGTTGGGGTGCGGCAATTGAAGCACAATACGGTAAGATGACACTTAGAGACTCAACAATACACAATAAGTATGCAAGTTGTGTAACTCTTGATTGGGATAACGGCACTAATTATATTGACAACTGTAAACTTTATGGAGCAGATAAAACTGAAACATCTACGCATGGAGACAAATACACTGGCAATGGCATTGTGCTTAATCAGAGACTGTCTGTAACAGGTACATATTATACCAATGAACCGTGTAGTGTTATTGTACGACATTGCACAATTGAAAATGTGACAAGTCCGTTAAGATCAGGGTATGCAGCAGGATTGACTTATCAGTATCAGTCTATCATTTTTGACGATTGTCAAATAGGACATTATCGTGGTGCATCTGCAATTATGTTTGATGCAAGTATGATTTCGGCAATTAATAAATTATCTTTATCTGATGTTAATTATAAGTATGGTACAACTGAAAACGAGGTACAAACTGCAAATAATCAATACTTTGGTTTAACGAATAGTGGTAACACTCTCGATATTGGTTCAACAACATATATTAAGCCTAATCATATGCTGTACACCAATAATCTTACAGACGATTATAATAAATTGTTTAGAATGTATGACTTGTTAGATAGCGACTTTGGTGCGCCAAAAGCTAATGTATCAGATGTGTTAGAGGATGCTCCAAATATTTTATCGTGTACTAATGGTACATATACAAGCAAAACCAATACTCACTTTAGTGTCGTAGCAACAGACAATACATTGAGTATTAAATGCGATACAGCATACACAAGTGGCAAGTCTTTCGTCTATGTTAAGCTTGATTCATTGGAATTGAAAGGCGGTACATATAATTTCTATATAGATAATATTACACCAGTTTCATCAGATGTGACAATTACTTTCGCAGATTCGTCTTATAACATAATTGATACATCTCTGGAGTTAGCGTTGAATAAGGCTTCCAAGTCATTGATTGTAGACGGTGTAACTAAACCTATTACATATTTACGAGTTAAGCTTGCAGCGAACAAAACAATTGATATGCAATGCACTGTATCTCTTGCTAATCGCAATAAAGTCTTAAAAGGCAATCTTGAGGCAAGAGTTGCAGCGCTTGAAAAAATAATACAAACAAAGGAGTAATAACCAATGTGGTGATTGAATGAGTAATGAAATAATTGAAATCATTAAGACTATTAGTGTATGCTTTGGTTGTGCTACTGCTATATTAACAGTGTTGACTGCTATCGTCACTCCTCTACGCCGTAAAATAATCGGTTGGGTGCGAAATACAAACAACACTAATGACACAATAGAGAAACTGAACAAAATTGAAGAAATGTTAGAGTCTCACATTTCTCTTGATACAGAGAAGTGGGATATGTCGGTTAAGTTGGCTGAAGCAGTGAAGGCAGGTTTGAGAAATAGTATCTTAGAGTTGTGTGACAAGTGCATTGCAAAAAATAGTATCACCTCGATACAAAAGCTCAATTTGATTGACCTGTATAAAGAGTATCACAATCTCGGAGGAGACACATATTGTACTGATAGATATAAACTGGCATTACATTTGCCAGAAAAGAATATTTAAGGAGTTGGTTATATGATTAACTGGACAGTAAGATTTAAAAATAAAACATTTTGGCTTGCACTTATTCCTGCGGCACTTCTGCTTATTCAGGCAGTAGCTAAAGTATTTGGTTTTGAACTTGATTTTGGCGAACTTGGCAATAACCTTACGGCGGTAGTGAATACCGTATTTGCTTTACTTGCGGTGCTTGGTGTTGTGGTCGATCCTACAACTAAGGGTACATCGGATAGTGAACAGGCTATGACCTACGGTGAGCCTAAGTAATTAAATACAATACATAAAATTAGCACTCATCTCTTAATTGAGGTGGGTGCTTTGTAGTTTAAGGAGGTATTGTTATGGCAAAAACAACAGTAGATAAGATTTTAAAAATTGCTCGTGCTGAAGTTGGCACAAGAGCA
>ENA-OOXP01000901-OOXP01000901.1-human-gut-metagenome-genome-assembly--contig:-NODE-901-length-20767-cov-3.097721_pt1 | contig 20767 bp, 15 predicted proteins | sample MGYA00241591_ERZ501351 | MGnify/ENA primary metagenome ERZ501351 (study PRJEB25962, sample SAMEA1968361) | human gut metagenome | biome: human gut; feature: human-associated habitat; material: faeces...
GCCTGTTTGTGTTTTGTGAGGAAGAGGGTGTGTGTGGAGGGGTTTTGGAGAAGGCATGAGAGGGGACGGTTCGATTCGAGGTGGAGTAAATTGCGGGGTTCGGCAATGTTGCTGTGTCCCGGCAGATCGGACGGTTACGGGGTGGAAACCGCTGGAATTCCGGGGTGTCTTCGGAATCCGGTCATGTCAGTCATAGACGGCTGTTTTGTGTGGTCGGCTTTGTTGGGTATGCTGCTTTATTCTGTTGTTTGGAGCGCTTGTTCGATTTGCTCGATCAGCAGGCGTTGTATTGTTGCGTCGTAGTCGGTTTCGGAGAGCAGGATTTTGCCATTGGGACTGATGATAAAGTTGCGGGGAACGTATCGGGTGGCGTAGAGCGAGTAGATTGACATGTCGGGATCCAGACCTACGGAGAATGCGATTCCCAGCTCGCGGCAGAACTCTTGAACGGTCTGCTGCGTTTCGCCTCGATTGATTGGAAGGAAGCGAAATTTCCGGTCAGCAAAGCGATCGACGATTTGGGTTTGCATCTGCTGCATTTGTTTCCGGCAGGTCGGGCACCACGTGGAGAAGAAGGTAAGCAACACCACGTTGCCTTGCAGGTCGGACAGGGTGATCGCTGTGTCGTCGAGCATTCCGACCGTGAAGTGAGGGGCCTCCTCTCCGACGCGGACGAGCGTGGTTTCCTTTTCCGTCGGGATCTCTTCGGAAAGGCAGCCCGTTAGGGCGAGTACAAGCAGGAACAGCACAATAGTCGGCTGTACGGTCCGGTATAGAAGTCCGAGATGTCGTGTAAGTCCGGATCGAGAGAAGAATCTTGTCTGTCGAAGAGCAGGCCGTAAATATGCCGTCATAGGGAGTTGGTTATAATCGTCGGGTAGAGTTCAAAATTCGTTCCGAATAAAAAAGCCGGAATTTTCCGGCTTTTTTTCGTGCAGGGAAATACCCCTCTTCAGTTGATATGGCTTGCCGCATGGGGATCGTTACCGCATTCGGTAAAGCTGGTCCCGCAGACGAGGCGTGAAGCCCGCCTCGCGGATCGCTTGTTGGATGCCTGCGGCATCGAACTGGTTGTGCGCCCCGGCCGAAGAAACGACGTTCTCCTCGATCATGATCGAACCCATGTCGTTGGCGCCGCTGTGCAGCGCTACCTGAGCGGTGGCCTTGCCGACGGTGAGCCACGAAGCCTGGATGTTGCGGATGTTGTTCAGAACCAGTCGGCTGACGGCGATTATGCGAATGTATTCCAATGGTGAAAAGCGGGTTGCAACTCCCTGCCGCTCCAATTCGGTGCCCGACGAGCGGAAAATCCAAGGGATGAAGGCCAGAAAGCCGTAATGTCCTTCGGGACAGCGGGCCTGCAGGTCGCGGATGCGCAGCAGGTGGTCCACACGCTGACGGGATGTTTCTACATGGCCGTACATCATCGTCGCCGAGGTCGGCAGGTCGAGGCAGTGGGCTTCGTGCATCACCTGGATCCACTCCTCGACCGAAGGTTTGGCGGGCGAGATGGCTTTCCGCACGCCGGGATCGAGGATCTCGGCCCCGGCACCCGGCAGGGAGTCCAATCCGGCGGCGATCAGCCGTTTCAGGGTGTCGAGCGTGGTGAGGCCGCTGATGCGGGCGATGTGCGCCACTTCGGGCGCTCCGAGGGCGTGCAGGCGTACCTGCGGATAGAGGCTCTTGAGTGTCGAGAAGAGCTCCTCGTAGAAATCGATCCCCAGCTTCGGGTGTAGACCGCCCTGCAGCAGCAACTGGTCGCCGCCGAGGGCGAGCATCCGCTCGATTTTCTCCTTGTATTCATCCAGCGTAGTGATGAAAGCCCGCTCCGTCTGGTGGGGTTTGCAGTGGAAATTGCAGAAGTGGCAGCCCGAAATGCAGACGTTGGTGATGTTCACGTTGCGGTCGATCTGCCAGGTCACGACCTCCGGGTCGGGCGCTACGGCACGGCGCACGCGGTCAGCCGTGAGAGCCAGCTCCTGCAGGGGGGCCTGTTCGTAAAGCCAATACGCCTCCTCCGCCGTGAGGGGATCACGCTTCAGACATTTTTCGTATATCTCTTCCGCACGGTTGGGGCCGGTCCCGGCGGTTCGCTGCGTCTGTTCCCGGATCATCGCTTCGATCCTTTTTTGCCCCCTTTGCGGGACGTTTTGCCGCCCTTACCCGGTCGGGACGTGCTTTGGCGGCGTACCGGAATCGCTGCGTGCCCCTTTACGTCGTCCTCGCGGGAGTCGGCCGCCGCATCGTGCACCAGTTCGAAATCGAGCTGGCGGCGTTGCAGATCGGCCCGCTTGACGCGGATGCGCACGGCATCGCCCAAGGTGAAGACCCGTCCTTTGCGGCGTCCATAGACCTCGTAGCGGTTCTCGTCGAACTGGTAGAGGTCGTCCTCCATTTCCCGCAGCGAAACCATGCCTTCGATGTGAGTTTCGTCCAGCTCGACGTACATGCCCCAGTCGCTCATGCCCGAGATATGGCCGTCGAAGAACTGGCCGATTTTATCCTGCATGAACTCCACCATTTTGTACTTGATCGAGGCGCGTTCGGCTTCGGCAGCGATCACTTCCCGCTCCGAGGCGTGTACGCAGAGTTTCTCGAAGGTGTCGCGGTCGGCCGATTTGCCTCCTTCGAGGTAGCGGGCCAGCAGCCGGTGGACCATCATGTCCGGGTAGCGGCGGATCGGCGAGGTGAAATGCGTGTAGTAGGGGAAAGCGAGGCCGTAATGACCGATGTTATCGGTCGAGTAGAAAGCCTTGGACATCGCACGTACGGCGAGGTTCGAAATGACGTTCTCCTCGATGCGTCCTTTGGCCTGTCCCAGCAGCTTGTTCATCTCCTTGGCCACGGCGCGTCCCTTGTCGGCCTTGAATACGTAGCCGAAGCGCAGAACGAAGGTCCGGAATTTTTCGAGCTTCTCCTCGTTCGGAACGTCGTGTACGCGATAAACCATCGTGCGCCGCACGGCACGGCCGTTCACTTTGTGATGTCCGCAGAATTCGGCGACCTGTTTGTTGGCCAGCAGCATGAACTCTTCGATGAGCTGGTTGGCCTCCTTTTGCTCCTTGAAATAGACGCTCAGGGGTTTGCCTTCGGCGTCGAGTTTGAACTTGGCCTCTTCGCGCTGGAAGCTCACGGCTCCGTGCTTGAAGCGTGTTTTGCGCATCCGCTGTGCCAGACGGTTGAGCGTCAGCACCTCTTCGGCGAAGTCGCCCTTGCCGGTTTCGATGATCTGCTGCGCCTCCTCGTAGGTGAAGCGGCGGTCGGAGTGGATGACCGTGCGGCCGAACCATTTGTCCAGCACCTCGGCCTCCTCGTTGAGCGTGAAGACCGCCGAGAAGCAGAGGCTCTCTTCGTCGGGGCGCAGCGAGCAAAGCTCGTTGCTCAATTTTTCGGGCAGCATCGGGATCGTGCGATCGACCAGATAGACCGACGTGCCGCGCTCCTCGGCTTCGGTGTCGATCACCGAGCGGGGTTGAACGTAGTGGGTCACGTCGGCGATATGTACGCCCACCTCCCATACGCCGTCTTCGATCTTGCGGATCGAGAGGGCGTCGTCGAAGTCCTTGGCATCCGCCGGGTCGATGGTGAAGGTCGTTATCTTGCGGAAGTCGCGCCGGGCGGCGTAATCGGCTTTGGTGATCGTCGAAGGAATGGCCTGGGCCGCATCTTCGACCTTTTGCTCGAAATGGTAGGGCAGGCCGTATTCGGCCAGGATGGCGTGCATCTCGGTATTGTTCTCTCCGGCGCGGCCCAATACCTCGACCAGCTCTCCGGCGGGGCTTTTGGAACCCAGCGCCCAGTCCGTGATGCGGATCACGACTTTGTCGCCGTGCTGTACGTTAGGGTTGTCCCGCTTGGAGAGATAGACGTCCATCGGCATGCGCCGGGGATCCATCTTGACGAAGATGGCGTGGTCGCTCACGTCGGCCGTGCCCACGTATTGCTTGCGGCTGCGCTCCACGATGCGGGTGATCTCGCCTTCCCGGCGTGGGAGCGGCGGGTGATGACGAACTCCACGCGGTCGCCGTCCAGAGCATTCAGCGAATTGCGCTGGCTGACATATACGTCGTTTTCGAACTCCTCGGAGCGGATATACATCGCTCCTGTCGAGATCATCTGTACGATGCCCTCCTGACGGGGACGCTCCTTGCCGCTGAGACGGTACTTTTCCTGCCCGCACTCCTCGATAGTGCCCTGGGCGAGCAGTTCCGTGATGATTTCACGGGTACGAAGACGGCCCTCCTTGGTGGCGCCGCCCGAGGCCGAAGCCAGATGCTTGAGGGAGAACTTGTTGTTCGGGAATTCCCGGAACAGGTTAATGATCAGCGAAGAGCGGTCGAATGCGGCCGACTTCTTCGTATTTTTCAGTTTATTCATCGGTTGAAATAGTTACGGGCGAGGAGTTCCATGAACCGGATGCCGGTCGGAATGGCCGCCTCGTCGGGATTGAAGGTGGATGTATGCAGTTTTCCGGCTCCGGGACCGACGCCCAGGCGGTAGAAGATCGCCGGGTAGCGGGTGCCGTAGAAGCCGAAATCTTCGGAAGTCATGCGCAGGGGCAGCATTTGAAAGGGAATTCCTTCGGTTTCGGCCAGTGCGACGGCCTGCCGGATCAACTCCGGGTCATTGACCACGCACGGGTAGCCGGGGGTGAAGTGTACCCGGGTTCGTACGCCGTACGAGGCGTCGTTCGCGGCGGCGAGTTCTTCGATCCTGCGTTTCACTTCGGCCCGTTCCCGTTCGTCGAAGGTACGCATCGTTCCCTCCATATAGACCCGGTCCGGGATGACGTTCGTAGCGCCCGCAGCTTCGACCTTGCCGATCGAAACGACCCGTTCGGGCGTGTTCAGGGCCGTGAGGTGCAGGATCAGTTGTGCGGCGGCGCTCACCGTGTCGCGGTGTTCGGCACGCATGGCCGCGTGGCCGCCCGCGCCTTCGAGCGTGAGGCGCAGTTCGTCGTTGGAGGCCATGTACTTGCCCGCGCGGAAGCCCAGCGTGCCCGCGTCCAAAGCGGGTTCGACGTGCTCGCCGACGACGGCCAGCACCGTATAGCCTTCGAAGGGGTTTTCGGCCAGCACTTTGGAGGCTCCGCCGGGATTCGATTCCTCTCCGGGTTGGAAGATTCCGAAAAGAGTACCCTCGAAATTCCGCTCGGCGGAGAGCCGGAGCAGGGTGCCGTAGAGCACCGCTGCGTGGATGTCGTGCCCGCAGGCGTGCATCACTCCGTCGTTCTCGGAACTCCACGCCGCGCCGCTCTGTTCGCGGATGGGCAGGGCGTCGATGTCGGCCCGCAGCACGACGGCCCGCCGCAGGTCGCCGCGTCCTTCGATTTTGGCCAGTACGCCGGTTCCGGCGATCGGACGGCAGGGGATGCCTGCCTCGCGGAGCGCTTCGGCGATGAAGCGGGCGCTCTCCGTTTCGCGGAACGAGAGCTCCGGATGGCGGTGCAGGTGGCGGCGAAACTCTACGGGTGTCATGGTTAAGCGTTTAATAGCAATTACTTTGCCCTATTCGGAATTAGAATACGTTGCGGGCGATCTTGCGGATGTTGTCCGTGCGTCCCATCGTGTAGAAATGGATGATCGGCACTCCGGCCGCTTTGAGCTCCTTGGCCTGGTGGATCGCCCATTCTATCCCGACCTCGCGGGCCGCCTGTGTGTCCTCGCCGCAGGCCCGGACGGCCTTCACCAACTCCTCGGGCAGGCTGACGCTGAAGGTGCGAGGCAGGATCTCCAGGTGCTTGGGCGTCGAGATCGGCTTGATGCCCGGGATGATCGGTACCGTGATGCCCGCCTTGCGGCAGCGCTCCACGAAATCGAAGTACTTGCTGTTGTCGAAGAACATCTGGGTTACGATGTAGTCGGCCCCCGCATCGACCTTCTCCTTGAGGTACTGGAGGTCGCTTTGGGCGTTCGCCGCCTCGAAATGCTTTTCGGGATAGCCCGCCACGCCTACCGAGAACTTGGAGTGGTGGCACTCCTCGACTTCGCCGTCGATAAATTCTCCCCGGTTCATGGCCTGGATCTGGCGCACCAGGTCGGCGGCGTGGGCGTGTCCCTGGGCGTAGGGGACGAAGCGGGGTTCGTTCTGCCGCTTGTCTCCCCGCAGCGCCAGCACGTTGTGCAGCCCCAGGAAATCCATGTCGATCAGCGAATCCTCGATGTCGTATTTCGACCAGCCGCCGCAGATCAGGTGGGGAACCACCTCCACGTCGTATTTGCGCCGGATCGCGGCCGAGATACCGACCGTGCCCGGACGGCGGCGCATGATGTGCCACTCGCGGCTTCCGTCGGGGCGGACGTCCTCTTTGAGGGCTTCGCGGTGGAAGGTGACGTTGATGTAGGCCGGGTTGAAATCCATCAGCGGGTCGATGGCTCCGAAGACGCTGCGCGTGCCGTCCCCCTTCAGGGGCGGAAGCAGCTCGAAGGCGAAACGGGTCGTGCGCGAAGCGACAGTGCCCTGTATGAGATCCGTAATATTCATCAGATGTTATTGGGTATCAGTTTTTCGATCGTTTCTGTGTCCATGTCGCGGCGTGCGGAGTAGTCGGCCAGTTGTTCTCGGTCGATTCGTCCGACGGAGAAATATTCGGCGTCGGCGAAGAACAGGCCGCAGAGCGCCTCCTCGGGCGTAATCATATAGTTGTCGTTCAGGCGCATGGCGGTCGTCTTGTCGGCGGCCAGCAGGTCGAAGACCTCGCGTTTGAGCGAGTGGTCGGGACAGGCCGGGTAGCCGAAGGCCATGCGCCGACCCCGGTATTTGCTGCGGATGATCTGTTCGGGTGTGAGCGCCGGACCGGTTTCGTAACCCCACATCTGGCGGCGGATGAAGATATGCACCCATTCGCAGAGGGCTTCGGTCAGGCGGTCGGCCAGCAGCTTCGAGAGGATGGCGTTGTAGTCGTCGCCCTCCGCGCGGAACTTTTCGGTCAGCTCCTTGAGCCCTATGCCGCCCGTGAGGGCGAAGGCCCCGATATAGTCGGTCCTGCCTGCCTTTTCGTCGGCGATGAAATCGGCCAGACAGCGGGCCTGGGCTTCCCGGACCGGGGCCTGGCTGCGCAGCATCGGCAGGATGTATTTCTTGTCTTTCGGGCCGGTGACCACGATGTCGTCGCCCCGGCTGACGGCTTCGAAGATGCCCGCTACGCCCTGGAGGGTGAGGAGTTTTTCTTCGCGGATGCGGGCCAGCATCTTTTGCGCGTCGTCGTAGAGCTTGCGGGCTTCGGCGCCGTGTTCGGGGTTTTCGAAGATCTCCGGTACGCGGCCCTTGAGCCCCCACGCCGGGAAGAAGAAGTTCCAGTCGATCAGCGGCTCCACATCGGCGATACTTATGTCCGGAAACACCAGCCGTCCCGTATGTGCCGGAACGGCGATTTCGGACGCGGGTTTCGGCACGCGCAGCTTGCGCACCTGACCGAAGGGTAGGATCGTGCGGATCTCCTCGCGGCGGCGGTACTGGTCGCGCAGGGTCTGTTGCTCTTCGCGCACGCGAGCCAGATACTCCTCCCGGCCGGGACCGAGCAGTTCGCCGAGGATTTTGTTGTTGCGGCTGGCGTTGTCGGCATGGATCACCGGGCCCGAGTAGGTCGGAGCTATTTTTACGGCGGTGTGTACGTCCGAAGTGGTCGCACCGCCGATCAGTACGGGAATTTGCAACCCCCGGCGTTCCAGCTCTTCGCAGACGTGGATCATCTCCTCGAGCGAAGGGGTAATCAGTCCGCTCAGGCAGATCGCGTCGGCGCCCCAAGCGACGGCTTCGTCGATGATGCGGGGACACTCGACCATCACGCCCAGGTCGCGGATCGTGTAGCCGTTGCAGGCCATGACTACCGCCACGATGTTCTTGCCGATGTCGTGTACGTCGCCTTTCACGGTAGCCACCAGCACCTTGCCAGCGCTCTTGGCGTTCGCTTCGGAACCTTGCTCGATGTAGGGAGTCAGTACGGCGACGGCTTTTTTCATCACGCGGGCGGTCTTGACCACTTGCGGCAGGAACATTTTGCCCTGCCCGAACAGATTGCCTACGACCTCCATGGCCGGCATCAGCAACTGGTCGATCACCGCTAGGGGCGAGCCCAGCGTGCGGTAGCCTTCGAGCGCGTCCTGCTCGATGTAGTCGGCCACGCCCTTGAGCATGGCGTATTCGATGCGCTTGCCGAGCGGCTCCGAGCGCCAGGCGTCGGTATGCTGCGTCTGCGTCGCGCCGGTTTTGGTGAATTGCGAGGCGTATTCCGTGAGGCGTTCGGCGGCGTCTGCGCGGCGGCAGAGGATAACATCCTCGACCCGTTCGAGCAGTCCCGGTTCGATGTCGCTGTAGATTTGCAGCATTTGGGGATTGACGATCGCCATGTCCATACCCGCTTGGATGGCGTGGTAGAGAAACACCGAATGCATGGCCTCGCGCACGGCGTTGTTGCCCCGGAAGGCGAACGATAGATTCGACACGCCGCCCGAAATCTTGGCGTGGGGCAGGTTTCGCTTGATCCAGCGGACGGCTTCGATGAAGTCCCGGGCGTAGGCGTCGTGGGCTTCGATACCGGTGGCCACCGCGAGGATGTTGGGGTCGAAGATGATGTCTTCGGCGGGGAATCCGTCGTCGGTGAGAAGCTTGTAGGCTCGCTGCGCCACGTCGATCTTGCGGGCATAGGTGTCTGCCTGTCCCTGCTCGTCGAAGAGCATCACCACGGCGGCGGCTCCGTAACGGCGGATGAGGCGGGCGCGGTGCAGAAATTCCTGCTCGCCCTCCTTCAGGGAGATGGAATTGACGACGCTCTTGCCCTGCACCACCCGGAGCCCCGTTTCGAGCACCTCCCATTTCGAAGAGTCGATCATGACGGGTACTGCGGCGATTTCGGGCTCAGAACCCATCAGGTTGAGGAAGTCGCGCATGGCTTCGGGACCGTCGATCAGGCCGTCGTCCATGCAGACATCGACGATATTGGCGCCCGCTTCGACTTGGGCGCGGGCCACCGAGAGAGCTTCCTCGTAATTTTTTTCGCGGATCAGCCGCGCGAACTTGGCCGAGCCGGCGACGTTGGTGCGCTCGCCGACATTGACGAAGTTGGCTTCGGGAACGATCCGAAGCTGTTCCAGCCCGCTCAGGCAGGTCACGTGCCGCCGCTGCGGCAGGGGGCGGGGCGTGTAGTTGTTCACGATCTTCGCCAGTTCGAAGATGTGCAGGGGCGTGGTGCCGCAGCAGCCGCCCACCAGATTGACCAGGCCGCGCCGCATGTATTCCTCTACGTCGGCGGCGAACATCGCGGGCGTCTCGTCGTAGCCGCCCATGACGTTCGGCAGACCCGCATTGGGATAGACCGCCACGCGGAATTCCGAAACAGCGGCCAGCCGCTCCAGGTAGGGCAGCAGGGCCTTGGCGCCGAACGAGCAGTTGAGGCTCACGGCCAGCGGCTCGGCGTGTGCGACGGAGGTATAGAAAGCCTCGATGGTCTGTCCCGCGAGGGTGCGCCCTGACGAGGTGAGCGTACTGGAGACGATGACCGGCAGTCGCATGCCGCGTTCAGCGAAGAGGGTTTCGATGGCGAAGATCGCTGCCTTGGCGTTCAGCGCATCGAAGACGGTTTCGAGCATCAGCAGGTCGGCGCCGCCGTCCATCAGGCCCCGAGCCTGATTGTAGTACGCCTGCGAGAGCTGTTCGAAAGTGAAAGCCCGGGCGCCGGGGTTGTCCACGTCCGCCGACATCGACAGCGTATGGCTCGTCGGGCCCATCGAGCCGCCCACGAAGCGGGGCTTCTGCGGATTGCGGGCGGTGAAGGCGTCCGCCGCTTCGCGGGCGATGGCTGCGCCGGCCCGGTTGATGCGGTACGCCTCCGCTGCCAGTCCGTAGTCGGCCAGCGAAATGGAGTTGGCGTTGAACGTGTTGGACGTAATTACATCCGATCCGGCCTGGAGGTATTTCTCGTGGATTTCGCGGATTGTTTCCGGACGGGTGAGGTTCAGCAGGTCGTTGCAGCCTCTGAGAAGTTTTTCGCTCGCGGCGAACTCCTTGCCCCGGTAGTCGGCTTCGTCCAGGCCGTATTGCTGTATCATCGTGCCGAATCCGCCGTCGAGCAGCAGGATGCGGTGTTCGAGTTCGTGTCGTATGTCGCGGTTTTTTGTCACGTCGTGTGGTATTTTATTGGGGTATGATTTCGATTTCGAAGAGTTTGCTCCATCTTTTGCCTGTCACGAAGATACGTTCCGAGGCCGCGTCGTAGGCGATGCCGTTCAGTACGTCGGTATCCGGGGCGATCTCTTCGTCCGGGAGCAGGCCGCGCAGGTCGATGACCCCTTCGACAATGCCGCTGGCGGGGTCGATGATGACGATCTGGTCGGTGACATAGACGTTGGCCCAGATCTTCCCGTCGATCCACTCCAGTTCGTTGAGCAGTTGTACCGGGGCACCCCGGAAGGTGACCGGCACGCTGCGTTGCACCCGAAAGGTTTCCGGATCGAGGATGCGCAGGTATTCGCTGCCGTCGCTCATATAGAGCCGCTCGCCGTCGGTCGTGAGGCCCCATCCTTCGCCCGCATAGGCGAAAGTGCGGAGCTGCCGACCCGTCGCCGCGTCATAGACGTAGGCTTTGTTGTTTTCCCAGGTCAGTTGGTAGATCTTGCCGTCGAGCAGCGCGATGCCTTCGCCGAATTCGCTGCGGGGCAGCGTAGCCACTACGTCCGTGCGTCCTGTTTCGAGGTCGATGCGCTGCAGGCGGGAGTGTCCGTATTCGCCCGTACCTTCCCACATCACTCCGTCTGCGAACAGGAGCCCCTGCGTGTAGCTGTCGGTCGAATGGGGATAGCTTTCGATGACCCGGTAGGTGTAGGTGCGCGGCGCGGCGGGGGTAGCGGCCGGGGTTTCCGTTCGGAGGGTTTTCGTGCGTCCCGAGCAGGCGGCCAGCGTCATCGCCAGCAGTCCGATCCATGCGATTTTTGTCATTGGATTCCGTATCGTTTGTATGCTGTCCGGCTGCGGCGTTGGCCGTTTATAGCCGGTATGTCCTTATTATAATAGGCAACAAAGATAGCTATTTTTCGGAAAAAGACGTCGATTTCGGCGCCCGAATTACGGATCGGAGGGGCTGCCGGTCCGGGTGCTTTTCCCCGAAGCCCTTTCTGAAAGAAAAACGGATCGGTGCGGAGATATTTATCGGGTGTTTGTTGCTTGCTAATGAATTATTTTGTACTTTTGCCGACCCGAACTGTAACGTATAAAACAACTGAAATATGAATATCGTAAGAGAACAGCGCGAGCAGAATAACTCGCTCATCAAGGTGACCGTAGGCGAGAAGGATTACGGCGATGCGGTCGAAAAATCCCTGCGTGAGTACAAACGCAAGGCCAATATTCCGGGCTTCCGCCCCGGTATGGTGCCGATGGGCGTGATCAAGAAGATGTACGGCAAGGGCGTGCTTGCGGAGCAGGCTTACCGCCAGGCTTCGGAAGCAGCGTTCAACTATCTGCAGGAGCAGAAGATCGATTATGTCGGTGACGTGATCCCTTCGGAGGAGCAGGGCGACTTCGATTTCGAGAACGGGACCGAATTTGAATTCATCTTCGAGATCGGCGAAGCTCCCGAGGTGAAACTCGAGCTGTCGGCGAAAGATAAGATGACCTACTACACGATCAAGGTCGATAAGAAGATGCACGACGATTACCGCAGCAATTTCCTGCGTCGTTTCGGCCGTCTGGTGGATACCGACAAGGTAACGGCGGACGAAGCGCTGGAGGTGACGCTCGACAACGGTGATATGAAGATTGAGGGCGCTTACGTCGGACTGATTTCGATGAACGAGGAGGAGCGCAAGCCCTTCATCGGCAAGAAGGTCGGGTTCAAGACGCAGGTCAATGTCAATGAGCTTTACAAGACTCCGGCGCAGCGTGCCGCCGTATTGCAGGTCAAGGAGAACGAATTGGAGGGTATCAAACCCGAATTTTCTCTCGAAATCACCAAGATCCGCAAGTTCGCGGAACCGGAGCTGAACGAGGAGTTCTTCAAGATGGCTTTTCCTGCGGGCAACGTCAAAACCGCCGAGGAGTTCGAGGCGTTCGTCGATGCCGAAATTTCGAAAGAGCTGCGCCGCGAGAGCGACTATCTGTTCACGTTGCAGTTGCGTGATTTCCTGTTGAAGAAAGCCGGGCTGACCATGCCGGTCGAGTTCCTCAAGCGCTGGCTGTACGTCATCAACGAAGGCAAGTTCACCAAGGAGGAGATCGAGAAGGATTTCGACGCTTTCGTAAAACTGTTCACTTGGAATTATCTCCAGAAATATTTCATCAAGCAGGATAACCTTACGGTAACCCCCGAAGAGGCTACTGCAGAGGCCAAGGCGTTGGCACAGGCCCAGTTCGCTCAATACGGATTGCCGACGGCTCCGGAAGATATGCTGGCCAATTACGCCAAGAAGATTCTCGAGGACCGCGAGCAGGGACAGAAGATCTACGAGAAGCTGTATGAGATGAAGGTGGTCGAGGACGTGAAGTCCAAGATCAAGGTGACCGAAAAGGCCGTTTCTGCCGAAGAGTTCGCAAAACTGGCCAAGGAGATTTAAGAAACAGCGGAAAATTGGTATCCGATCAGAGCTTTGAGGGTTTGATTTTTGCAATCACTCCCTCAAAGTCTGTTTAGTAGTCATACTTCTGTTTTTTGCTTCTTCCCTCGTTTTTGCCGGATTCGAGCCTGCATCGTGTGTTGGCCGGGTACGGGAAATCGAGTAGGACCGGAGGCAAGTCGCGGAAAAATTTTTGAACCGGCTTCCGATGTTTTTTATTAACTTGCAAACTGTTCGGTTATGAATGAATTTGAAAAATACGCCACCCGGCATTGCGGTATCAATAGTCTGAAACTGCATGATTTCCGCTCGCAGTACGCGGCCTACGTGTCGCCGACGATCATCGAGGAGCGCCAGTTGAACGTGGCGACGATGGACGTCTTTTCGCGTTTGATGATGGATCGCATCATCTTTTTGGGGGCTCCGATTTACGACGATGCGGCCAATATCATCCAGGCACAGCTGCTGTTCCTGGAGTCGGCCGACCCGGAAAAGGACATCCAGATTTATATCAACTCCCCGGGCGGATCGGTGACGGCCGGTCTGGGAATTTACGATACGATGCAACTGGTGCAGCCCGATGTGGCGACCATCTGCACGGGGCTGGCCGCTTCGATGGGGGCCGTGCTGCTGACCGCCGGTGCTGCGGGCAAGCGCTCGGCGCTGCCTCATTCGCGGGTGATGATCCATCAGCCGCTGGGCGGGGCCCAGGGGCAGGCGTCGGATATCGAGATCACGGCCCGCGAGATCCGCAAGACCAAGCAGGAGCTGTACGAGATCATTGCGGCCCATTCGGGCGCTCCGATCGAGAAGATCGAAAAGGATGCCGACCGCGATTATTGGCTGTCGGCCCGGGAGGCCAAGGAGTACGGGCTGATCGACGAGGTGCTGACCAAGCGGGGATAATATTTCTGTTTCAATCTGCAGGGGACGGTCGATTTCGGGAGAGAAAATGCATCGTTTCCGATCAGCGGAGGCAGAGCGGGGCGCTCGATAGGCCGAGCGGAATAAATGAAGAACCCGGTTCGATATTTCCGGTGTGCGACGTCGGAACGAGGCCGATCGACGGCCGGGTAGAGATGATGACGGGAGTTTGTTTTCGACTTTATCCCGGCAGAGGCTCGTCCGAAAGTTCGACCGGGACCGGGAACGAAATTCGAAGGAAAACTAAAGACCTATGGCTAAAAATTACGGAGAAGACCTTTACGGCAACGAGAGCGATGCGTGTTCGTTCTGCGGGGCCAAACGCCGCGACGGTGCGATCCTGTTGAGTTCGTCCAAGGGTTGCAATATTTGCAGCAAATGTATTGCGAAAGGATACCAGATGCTCATCGAAAACGATGTGCTGCATGACGAAGCCGCATCCCGTCGCAAGGAGCAAAAGAATACTTCGTTGAAATTCGAGGATTTGCTCAAGCCCAATGAAATCAAGGAGTTTCTGGATCAGTACGTGATCGGGCAGGACGATGCCAAACGCTATATGTCGGTGGCCGTATATAATCACTACAAGCGGCTGCTGCATGCTTCGGGCGAGGCGAGCGAAGTGGAGCTCGACAAGTCGAACATTCTGCTGGTCGGCCCGACGGGTACCGGCAAGACGCTGATGGCCCGCACGATCGCCAAATTGCTGAACGTGCCCTTCACCATCGTGGACGCTACGGTACTTACCGAGGCGGGATACGTGGGCGAGGATGTCGAGAGTATTCTCTCGCGGCTGTTGCAGGTGGCTTCCTACGACGTGGAGCTGGCCCAGCGGGGAATTGTCTTCATCGACGAAATCGACAAGATCGCCCGCAAGAGCGACAATCCGTCGCTTACGCGCGACGTATCGGGTGAAGGAGTGCAGCAGGCTTTGCTGAAGATTCTGGAAGGCACGGTGGTCAATGTTCCGCCCCAGGGCGGGCGCAAGCATCCCGAGCAGCAGTTCGTGCAGGTCGATACGCGCAACATTCTGTTCATCTGCGGCGGAGCGTTCGACGGCATCGAGAAGAAGATCGCCCAGCGGCTCAACACCCGGGCGATGGGTTACGGACGGATGAATGCCGATTCCGTGGACCGCAACAACCTCATGCAATACCTTATGCCGCAGGACCTCAGGTCGTTCGGTCTGATTCCCGAACTGGTGGGCCGCCTGCCGGTGCTGACCTATATGGAGCCGCTCGGCCGCGAGGCCCTGCGTTCGATCCTCACGCAGCCCAAAAATGCCATCATCAAGCAGTATGAAAAGCTGTTCGAGATGGACGGCGTGAAGCTCGTGTTCGACGACGAGGTGTTGGACTATATCGTCGATAAAGCCATCGAGTACCGGCTCGGTGCCCGGGGATTGCGTTCGATCTGCGAAGCGATCATGATGGACACGATGTTCGATATCCCCTCTTCGGGAGAGCGTCGCTTCGAAGTGACCTTGCCTTATGCCCGGGAAAAGTTCGAAAAGAAGAAATTTTTGGCGCTCAAGCAGGTCGGATAGACCGGATTTGTATTAAATTTGTACCACCGAACGCGGGACTGCGGCGGGGGACCGGTGTGCAGTCGCGCTCGTTCGATCCGAACGAGCAGAATGAGGAAAGAAGGAAGATCTTCGGCTTCGTCCTTCGTTTCCATATATTTTCTGCCGGTAACGGGCCGAGTTGTGCATATTCGGCCGATTCGTCCGGGATGGGCGCCGAATGTCGGCCCGGGCTGTGAGGCCAATACATAAAAAATATAAAAGCATACAATCTCTTATGGTTACTAAATCCGAACTCACGCGCGTTGCAGACAACATCCGTATCCTGTCTGCAGCGATGGTCGAGAAAGCCAAATCGGGACATCCCGGCGGCGCAATGGGCGGCGCGGACTTCATGGCAGTACTTTACACCGAATTCCTCCGCTACGATCCGGATCAGATGGATTATCCTTTCCGGGACCGTTTCTTCCTCGATCCGGGACACATGTCGCCGATGCTCTACTCGACTCTCGCGCTGGCCGGAACCTATACGGTGGAGGATTTGCGTAACCTGCGGCAGTGGGGCAGCGTCACGCCGGGCCATCCCGAAGTGGACGTGCTGCACGGTGTGGAGAATACGTCGGGTCCTCTGGGCCAGGGGCATGCCATGGCGCTGGGCGCCGCGATCGCCGAGCGGTTCCTCGCGGCTCGTTTCGGGGAGTGGCAGTCCCACAAGACCTATGCCTACATCTCCGACGGCGGTATCGAGGAGGAGGTGTCGCAGGGCGTGGGCCGCATCGCTGGCCACTTGGGGATGAACAATCTGATCATGTACTACGACTCGAACAACGTTCAGCTTTCGACCAAGGTCGATGAGGTGGATACCGAGAACGTAGCGATGAAATACGAGGCGTGGGGCTGGAACGTCATCACCATCGACGGCCATGACGTAGAGCAGATCCGCGAAGCTCTTACCGCTGCCAATGCCGAAAAGGAGCGTCCGACGCTTATCATCGGCCGTACGGTCATGGGCAAGGGTGCGGTTGCGGCCGACGGATCGAGCTTCGAGGACAAGGTTTCGACGCACGGTCAGCCGCTGACGGCTGCCGGAGCCGATTTCGCCGCTACCGTCCGCAACCTGGGCGGCGATGCGGAGGATCCGTTCAAGATCTTCTCCGAGAGCGGCAAGGTGTTCGACGCCCGCCGCGAAGAGCTTCGTGAATGGGTGCGCACGCAGCGCGAGAGGGAGAAGACGTGGCGTTCCGAGCACAAGGAGCTCTCCCGCAAACTCGATCTTTTCCTCTCGGGCAAGGTGCCGGAGATGGACTACAAGGGACTCGAGATCAAACCCGACGGTGCGACCCGCGCCGCCTCGGCTTCGGTGCTCTCCTTCTATGCGGAGCGGATCGAAAATATGATCGTCGCCTCGGCCGACCTCTGCAATTCGGACAAGACGGACGGCTACCTCAAGAAAACCAAAGCCTTCTCGAAGGGTGATTTTTCGGGCAAGTTTTTCCAGGCAGGCGTTTCGGAGCTGACGATGGCCTGCATTGCCAACGGTATGGCGCTGCATGGGGGCGTGATTCCGGCGTGCGGTACGTTCTTCGTCTTCTCGGACTATATGAAACCCGCCGTGCGTCTGGCTGCCCTGATGCACCTGCATGTAATCTATATCTGGACGCACGACTCGTTCCGTGTGGGCGAGGACGGTCCGACGCACCAGCCCGTCGAGCACGAGGCTCAGATCCGTCTGATGGAACATTTGAAGAATCACCGGGGGGAGCGTTCTATGTTGGTGCTGCGTCCGGCCGACGGCGAGGAAACCGTTACAGCTTGGAAATTGGCGATCGAGGAGCATCGTCCCGTCGCGCTGATCCTGTCGCGGCAAAATATTAAGAATCTGCCCGCACTCAATCACAGCCGCCGTGAGGAGGCTGCCCAGCTTTCGAAAGGCGCCTATATCGTAGTCGATGCCGCCAAACCGGCTGTGGTGATGCTCGCTTCGGGTTCCGAAGTCGCTACGCTGGTCGAAGGTGCCGAGTTGCTTTCGAAGGAGGGAATCGCGGTCCGTATCGTGAGCGTGCCGAGCGAAGGACTTTTCCGCGACCAGCCCAAATCCTATCAGCAGACCGTTCTGCCACAGGGTGTGGTGCGTTACGGCCTTACGTCGGGTCTGCCCGTGACATTGCTGGGACTGGTAGGTGAAAACGGTATGATTCACGGTCTGGATCACTTCGGTTATTCGGCACCCTACAAGGTCCTCGACGAGAAGTTCGGTTACAACGGCCAGACGGTATATGAAGAGGTGAAGAAGTTGATCGGTAAATAAGCCGGTTGTAAAACGGATAGAAGACAGGCCCGGATGCCGATAGGCGTCCGGGCCTGTCTTCTGTTTGTTCCGTCGTTCTCCCGTTGATTTTTTCACGGGTCTTTCCGATGTTTTTTGCACCCGTCGGGTTTCCCGAAGACTTGTCCGGCGATGTTCGGGGAAGAACGGGTGCAGCTTTGAAATCGGATCATGGACAGAGTGCCTTGGGGCGGCCTTTTCCTGTTATTGTTGATAACTTTTCCATAAAATGCCGGAGGGGCGGACCATCGAATGCGATTAAACCCTATATTTGTTTTCGGTATCGGTTCCCGATGTGGAGGGCGAATCCACCGGGATTAAAAGGGAATCCTGTGAAAGTCAGGAACTATCCCCGTAGCTGTAAGTTTCTTTTGGGCGGTACATTCTCTCAGCCACTGGCCGTTCGGGCCGGGAAGGCGTGCCGTCCGGAACAAGTCAGAAGACCTGCCGTACCGGGACGAGATTCGTTGCTTTCGGGTGAAAAGCGTCGGAACGGTTTCGGATGCTTCGTCGTATCTATTGCCGGTTCTGTAAATTCCATTCCTGCCTGTGTTGTATCGGGTCGGATCGCTGCGAATCCGTCGTTCAGAAGAGGTGTATTTCGGTTTTTCCGAAGGGTCGGTAAAAAGTCGTCGGATCGGACGACACCGATCTGGCCGACGAAGGCGTACGGTATGGCTCGGAACGTGCGGCTTGTCGTGTTTCTGCGGAGAAAGCCCGGCGGCTGATATTTGTTGCCGTCGAGCCGGGTCGGAATCGGCCGAATTTCCGTCGGTGGAGTTATCGGTGTGGGGAATTCGAGCGTTGAAAGTATGAGTATAATAATATAATATTTGAGGAGAAGTTTAATCGTTATGGAAACATTCATTGTCAAGAGGGACGGAACGCGGGAGGCGTTTTCGATGGAGAAGATTCAGCGGGCGATCGCCAAGGCATTCCTTTCGGTCGGGAGTTTCGCTACGCAGGACGTGATCACCAACATCCTGAGCCGGGTCAGCGTGACCGACGGCATCTCGGTCGAGGAGATCCAGAACCAGGTGGAGGTCGCGCTCATGGCCGAGCGTTACTACACGGTAGCCAAGGCTTATATGCTTTATCGCCAGCGGCATACCGAGGATCGGGAGGTGCGCGACAAGTTGCAGTTCCTCATGGAGTACTGCGATGCTTCGAACGCCGCGACAGGAAGCAAGTTCGACGCCAATGCCAACGTGGAGAACAAGAACATGGCTACGCTCATCGGCGAGCTGCCCAAATCGAATTTCATCCGTCTGAACCGCCGCATGCTCACCGACCGCCTCAAGGAGATATACGGCAAGGAGTTGGCGGACAAGTATATCGAGATGCTGAACGACCATTTCATCTACAAAAACGACGAAACTTCGCTGGCCAACTATTGCGCTTCGATTACGATGTATCCCTGGCTCATCGGAGGAACGATTTCGATCGGGGGCAATTCGAAAGCCCCGACCAACCTCAAGTCATTCTGCGGCGGCTTCGTGAATATGGTTTTTATCGTGTCGAGTATGCTCAGCGGCGCCTGCGCCACACCCGAATTTCTGATGTATATGAACTATTTCATCGGCCAGGAGTACGGCACCGACTATTTCAAACGGGCGGACGAGGTGGTCGATCTCTCGAAGAAACGGCGCACGATCGACAAGGTCATCACCGACTGTTTCGAACAGATCGTCTATTCGATCAACCAGCCGACCGGAGCGCGGAATTTCCAGGCCGTGTTCTGGAACGTTGCTTACTACGACCGCTACTATTTCGAGAGCCTGTTCGGAAATTTCCTCTTCCCCGACGGCAGCAAGCCCGACTGGGAGTCGCTCAGCTGGCTGCAAAAGCGTTTCATGAAGTGGTTCAACCGCGAACGGACCCGCACCGTGCTGACCTTCCCGGTCGAAACGATGGCTTTACTCACGGAAAACGGTGACGTGAAGGACAAGGAGTGGGGCGATTTCACGGCCGAAATGTATGCCGAGGGACATTCGTTCTTTACCTACATGAGCGACAATGCCGATTCGCTTTCGAGCTGCTGCCGCCTGCGCAACGAAATTACGGACAACGGGTTCAGCTACACGCTCGGCGCCGGAGGCGTATCGACCGGCTCGAAGAGCGTGCTGACGATCAACCTGAACCGTTGCATCCAGTACGCCGCACGTAAGGGTATGCCCTATCAGTTCTTCCTCGAGGAGGTGGTCGATCTGGTGCACAAGGTGCAGTTGGCCTACAACGAGAACCTGAAATACATGCAGTCGAAGGGGATGCTGCCCCTGTTCGATGCGGGCTATATCAATATGTCGCGCCAGTACCTCACTATCGGTGTGAACGGACTGGTCGAAGCAGCCGAATTTCTCGGCATTCCGATCAACGACAATCCCGATTACGAACGTTTTACACAGGAAATTCTCGGAATGATCGAAAAGTACAACAAGAAGTACCGCTCGAAGGAGGTGATGTTCAACTGCGAGATGATTCCGGCGGAGAACGTGGGAGTGAAACATGCCAAATGGGACAAGCGCGACGGCTACAAGGTGGGGCGCGACTGTTACAACAGCTATTTTTACATCGTCGAGGACGAATCGCTCAACATCGTGGACAAGTTCCGACTGCACGGCCGCAAATACATCGAGCACCTCACGGGCGGCTCGGCCCTGCACATGAACCTGCAGGAACATTTGAGCCGGGAGCAGTACCGCCACCTGTTGCGCGTGGCTTCGCAGGAGGGATGCAACTATTTCACGTTCAACATCCCGAATACGGTCTGCAACGATTGCGGGCATATCGACAAGCGCAACCTCAAGGCGTGTCCGAAATGCAACGGCAGGAATCTCGATTATCTGACCCGTATCATCGGTTATATGAAGCGTGTCAGCAACTTCTCTCAAGCTCGGCAGCAGGAGGCCGCGCGTCGTCACTATGCTACGCCTGGCCAGCTTTGATGTGGTGTTCCAGGAGATTCCGGGCGAAGTGACCCTCGCTCTGAATCTTTCGGGGTGTCCGAACCGGTGCGCCGGGTGTCACAGTCCCCATCTGTGGGAAGAGGTCGGGGAGCCGCTGGACGATAATTTGCTGAATAGTTTGTTGTCGGGATACGGAAATGCGATTACCTGCGTTTGTTTTATGGGAGGCGATGCAGCGCCCGGCGATGTCGCGCATTGGAGCGCCTGTGTGCGGGCTGCGACCGAGGGCCGGCTGAAGACAGGCTGGTATTCGGGGCGTTCTGAATTGGCCGCAGGTATCGACCCGCGCAGTTTTGATTATATCAAGCTGGGACCGTATGTCGCACATTTGGGAGGCTTGGATTCCGCTTCGACGAACCAGCGGCTTTACCGGGTGACGGACGGCGAAATGAAGGACATTACGGCGGAGTTGAGGAACAGGGATCGTATGTTATTGGGTTAATTGAATCATATTAAAAGGCTGCGAGGGCTGTGAACGAATAGT
>ENA-OOXP01000912-OOXP01000912.1-human-gut-metagenome-genome-assembly--contig:-NODE-912-length-20628-cov-4.494726_pt1 | contig 20628 bp, 11 predicted proteins | sample MGYA00241591_ERZ501351 | MGnify/ENA primary metagenome ERZ501351 (study PRJEB25962, sample SAMEA1968361) | human gut metagenome | biome: human gut; feature: human-associated habitat; material: faeces...
TCATTGACTATAAAGAAGTAGTACAAATACGCTCTTGAGTTCTCAAACCACCACCGCACCAGCAAGCCGCCCCAATCTCCAGGAGCGAGGCCGCCGTGCTGAGCAGCAAGAGATAAACTTACACGAGAACCCGCAATCGCGCAACCCGCAGGGCACAATGAAGCACGGAACCGTTGGAAATCCAACGTTCCATCGGCGTGTCGAAAACCGGGAAAATGCGTCCGGAAAGCGCCGATACCATCAGAATAGACCCCGAAAACCACAACCAGGTGAACGCAAAACCAATAGCTGTCGGCGTGTCGACCATCAACATGGTCAACCACATCCGCATTTTGAGGTCCAACCACGGTTCTCGCATGACAAAAGCCGGAAGCTCCGTGGTCAGCGGAGGCTCCCGGCTTTGTTGTTCGGCTACTGGATATTCAGCTTTGGTCATTCGAATCGCTGACCATTGCTAATGCTGCCTGTAGCCGACTGTTTTCAGTTATTACTTCAGTTATCGCTGATCAGGCAGCTCACTCGGCATTGGCCGGGCCGGCGGCAACCGGTTCTGCAGCCGACTCGACCGTGGCGACAGCCTTCTTGCGGTTCAGGTACCGCTTGATGGCCACAATCTCCAGGCCGATCACGAGCACCGCGGTCACGCCCCAAGCCACGTACATGGCGGTCTTCCAGATCGGGGTGGCGACCTTCGGCTCGCCATTCGCGTACTGCCAGCTGTTGGCGGCCGTGTACAGGATGTTGTGCGCGGCCTGACGCATGGCCTTCACGGAAGTGGCGGACTTATCGGTGATGTGGTTGGTGATCTTGGTGGTGGCAAGCATCGAATCGTTGCCCGCACGCACTTCCTGATCGGCGTTCTGGTAGCCGTAGCCGCCGAAGTAGTCGGTCAGGACGAAGCCCTTGAAGCCCCACTCGCCGCGCAGCACGGTCTGCAGCAGCGCGCTGTCGGCGCCGGCATAGGTGTTGCCGATGTAGTTGAAGGAGCTCATCACGGCCTGGGCGCCGCCTTCCTTCACGCTCATCTCGAACGGCTTCAGATAGATCTCACGCATGGCCTGCTCGTTCGTCCACGTGCACAGCATTTCCGTACGCTTGGCCTCCTGGTCATTCAGAGCGAAGTGCTTCATGAAGGAGTACACGCCCTTGGACTTGGCACCGGAGATCTCGCTGGATGCCATCACGCCGGAGAGCAGCGAATCCTCGGAGAAGTACTCGAAGGTACGGCCGGAGAACGCGTTGCGGTGGATGTTCATGGCCGGTGCGTACCAGCCAGCCACGTGCATGTCGTGGGCCATGTCGCCGATCATCTCACCGAACTGCTTGGCGAGATCCTTGTTCCAAGTGCAGGCGAATGCCGTGGAAGCCGGGAAGCCGATGGAGCCAACGCCGGTGAAGTTGTTATTCAGCGATGCCGGGCCGTCCGCATCGGTCAGCTGGATCTTGCCGACGGACTTCACAGCCGGAGTGCCGTAACCACCATTGGCGATCAGGTTGTCCATATCGTCGAAGGTGAGCTGGTCGAGCAGCTTGTCCCAATCGGCGTCGTCATAGTCCTTGCCGTACATATCGGACAGCTTCAGACCGTTCTTGGCACCGGTGGTCGGCATCTTGTCGGAATCCTTGTCGAACTTCTTCGGATCGTAGTTCGAGTTGTTGTAGAAGGTTTCCTTGGCCTTGTCAGACATCTTGAAGTTGGTCGGGGCGGCGGTGGCCTCCTTGTAGTTCGCGAAGTGGTCGGCGCGGGACAGGTACGTCACATCGCCCGCCACATCATCGAACTGGTTCGTGGCCACGGTCTTGTCGCCATTGTGGGTGTTCGAATCGGAATCGTAGGTGACGGTGTCCTTCACGGTGATCGCCTTGTGATCGATCACGTGGTGCGAATCGGACTGGATGGAGATGTCGTAATCGCCCTTCTCCAGCATGTACGCTTTCGCGCCCTTGTAGTCGTAGGACGCCATGTCGTCGTCATCGAACTTGACGGTGACCTTCTGGGACTCGCCCGGCTGCAGTTCCTTGGTCTTCTCGAAGCCGGCCAGGTTCTTGGACGCCTTCTCGATGCCGCCGTCGGTGTACGGCGGGTTGTAGTAGACCTCGACCACGTCCTTGCCGGCCTTATCGCCGGTGTTGGTCACGGTGGCGGTGACGGTGACCTTGCCACCCTTGTACTTCACGCTGTCGAGCTTCTGATCGAACGAGGTGTAGGACAGGCCGTAGCCGAACGGGAACGCGACAGTGTCGTCGTAATTGATCAGGCCTTCGTCCGAAGCGGTCTCATAGAACTTGTAGCCCACATAGATGCCTTCGGAGTAGTTGACAAAGCCCGGAATGGCAGTGACGTCGTCACCCGTGAAGCCCTTGTACTTGGCTGCCTTGTCTGCCATATTGGTGTATTCGAACTTGCCGAAGTTGTTATAGGACACCGACTTGGTCAGATTCTTGAGGAAGGTGTCGGAGGTCTTGCCGGACGGGTTGGTCTCACCGGCAAGCACCTCACCAAGGGCGGAGAAACCGGTCTGGCCAGCCGGCGGGCACCACACGACGGACTGGATCTGCGGATAGTCGTTGAGGAAATCGAACTGGAACGTGTTCGCGCCGTTGTAGACGAGCGTCACCTTCTTGAAGTTGCTGGTGACCAGGTCGATCATGTCACGCTCGGTCTTCGACAACTGAAGGAAGCTCTCACCCTTCTGGAAGTCGTCATAATCCTTGGAGTTGTTCTTGTAGGTGATACCCTTCGCCTTCATGTCCGTCGGCAGGTCCGCGCCCTCGCCGCCGACACGGGTCAGCACGACCACGGCCTCGTCCGAGAAATCCTTCGCGTCGGAGACCAGCTTGTCGGAGTACTGCTTGGCCGGCACCTCGGGCAGGGTCCAATCCTGAGCGAACATGCCGACCTCAGGACGATCCTTGCGGTAGTCCGTGTACAGCTTGCTCAGCTCCGTATTGGTCTTCAGGCCAGCCTGCTTCATGCCGTCAAGCAGGGAGACGGTCTTGTACTGCTTCGACATGGAGCCGGAGCCGGTGCCGCCGTAGACGGGGTTGGTGGAGCCCCAGCCGAACACGTTGACCTTCTTGTTGGACAGCGGCAGGTTGGAATCGTCGTTCTTCAGCATGGTGATGGCTTCCGACTGCACTTCCTTGGCCAGCTCGTTGGCTTTGGAAACAGTGGTGTCGGACAGCATGTACTTGGTGGTGGTCGCGTTGTTGAGCAACGTGGAAAGCGGACCGGTCAGCATCATGGACACGGCCACGACGATGCCGACAAGCGCCACCAGCCAGGATTCGGAATGGACGATCTTACGGGTCGCCACTTCCTTGACCGTCTTCTTGTTGACGGCAAAAGTGATAATCAGCGCGAGCGCGAACAGCACGCCAATCGCAATAAGGTACGGCGTCAATGAGCCGATGACGTTCATAACGTCAGCCATGTTGATTTGCAGCATGGTCTGCCTCCTCCTTGATTCTCATAACCAAACGACACGTAGGCTCCGATGCCTTTATCGGAACCGCGAAACCATTCAACACTGCCCCGCATCTCATGGTTTCGGTGAAGTGGCTGCAGATGCGTGCGGCAAGTGAAGACACTTCTTCATGTCGATGATTCGATTTCATCAGACTTCAACGTGCGGCACATGGCGTTTTCCCCAGCCTGTCAATTCGCGTGCATAATCTGCACGCCAAGTACGATGGAAGTATGAGCGACTTAAGCGCATTGAATCTGGAAGCAGGCAGCCTGGTTGGCGGCTACACGTTGATTTCCCGGCTTGGTTCGGGTGCCATGGGCTCGGTATGGCGTGTGCGGGACGATGGCGGCCATCAATATGCGATGAAGATTTTGCGTGATTCCCTCTCCGACGACGATTCCCCGCAGCAGCAGCGCGACGAGTTGACCGCACGCGAGCGCCTGCGCAGGGAGGCGATGGCGTTGCAGAAGGTGCGGCATCCGGGCGTGTGCGGCATTGTGGATATGGAACTTGACGACGCGTTGGCTTTTATTGTGACCGAGTTGATCGAAGGCAAGAATCTGCGTGAGGATGTGCGCGTCAATGGCCGATATGTGGGCGACGATTTGGAACGGCTGGCACGCAAGCTGATTGAGGCGGTGCGTGCCGTGCATGCGTCCGGCATCGTGCACCGCGATATCAAGCCGACGAATGTGATGGTGTCGAGCACCGGCCCGGTATTGGTGGATTTCGGCATCGCTATGGGCGAAGGCGAAAGCCATGTGACGCGTACCGGTCTGGTGATGGGCACGCCGGGGTTCATCGCGCCGGAAATCATTGATGGCGCGGAATCGGATGAAATGACCGATTGGTGGTCGGTGGCGAGCGTATTGGCGTTCGCCGCTACGGGTGAGCCGGTGTTCGGCACGAAGCCGATGATGACCGTGTTGGAACGTGCGGCGGCAGGCAGCGCCAATCTTGCGGGACTTCCTGCGGGCACGATGGCCGCGTTCCGTTCGGCGCTTAATCCGGATCGGACGAAGCGGTGCACGCCGGACGATTTGCTGCAGGCGATCGCCGTGGATGCGTTGAATCCGCAGGCGTGGGTTGCGGCCGACAATGGTGGCGCAGCGGATGGCGATACGGAGGCGATGCCCCCTTTTGTTGAATCGCCCGACAATCCGCGCACGTTGTGGCGATTGCAGGACGACATAACCGGCGAAAACGCCATCGGCACGCGCACGATACCAAGGCTCAGCGAAGCAACGCAGGCGATCGGGCAGCCCGATGTGAACGCAACTCAAGTAATCGGGAAACAAGTGACCAGCCAATCCGACGCGAGCGCAACGCAGGTGATCGCACCTGTTGACGATGCCGAGACCAGCGTGCTTTCCGACACACTTCCCAACGTGGGCAGCACGCGGGCGATGCCGACAGGCACGCAGGTAATGCCGCAATCCATGCCGTCAACACAAATGCTGCCGGCCCAGAACGCATGGAATCCAGCGGAAGCGCCGACGCAAGTCGACCCGACCATCAAACCCGCGTTGCAACGCATCGCCATGCGGCAGCCACCGTCCGTCATACCGCAGGCCACGGTGGCCGCGGCGCAGCAATCGCCCGCAATGTCATTCCCGCCGGTACCCGGTATGGATGGGCCGAACGTTGCGGAAGCACCCAATCCCGCCGATGTGAAGCGTGGCGCGATGTTGGGCCGGGGCATGCTCCCCTGCGCGCTGATGGCGATTCCCGTGGCCGTCTGCGGACTGTTCTCACTGTGGACGGCGATGGCAGCCGCGTTGCTGTTCGCCTGTGCGCTGGCCACTATCGGATTCAACACGGAGGCGCAGCTCGAGCGCGAAGGCAAACGTGGCGGCGAGAAGAAAAGTTCCGACTGGCTGCTGCGATTGGCGGGACTGCCCTGGCACATCGTGAAGGGCTTCGGCGTCGCCATCGTGCGGACGCTGATCATGTTGGCCGTGGCCGCGCTGGGTTTGTCGCTCACCACGGTCGTGCTGCAGCTTCCGTATGCCGTGATGGATACGTGGATATTTGGATTGACGATTCCGATGCCGACGCTGCTTGGCGGTCCGCTTTCCGAAAGCGGGCTGGCGCAGGCTGCGTTCTGCGCGATCGGCTGGCTTGTGGCCGTGGCCGCTCCGGGCGCGATCGTACTGCGATTGGGCGGCGGCGCACTGCGTAAACAGCCGTATCTGCGCCACTTGAGCGAGCTGCCGACGCAATCGCAAGGCAATACGGAATTCCCGGCGAATCGATAGCAAGGCATCGCTAGTATGGTGCCCAGCATAACAACGTGAGGTCGAAAGGAATATCGATGGCCCAGAACAGCAAGGACGCGCAGAAGCGTACCAGCCGCGCCGAGCGTAGGGCCGCTGAGGCCGCGGCGATGAAGGCGCGCGCCGAGCAGATGGAGAAGGAACGCAAGCAGCAGACGATCATCGGCGGCATCGTGGTGGCGGTGCTGGTGATTCTGGTGGCGATCGGCGCGTTCACCGTGTACCACAACATGCATAAGAAGGCCGAAACGAAGGCTTCCACCGAAACCGTGCAGGAAGCGTACACGGCGTTGCAGAAAGTGAAGAACACTCCGAAGCTCGTCGATAAGAAGGGCGGCCTGCTGATTTCCAAGAACGGCTACGGCAAGGCTGTGGAGGGCGTGCCGACCGTCGAGCTCTACATGGATTTCCTGTGCCCGGGCTGCGGCAACCTGCACCGCCAGTTGGACGCCGACCTGCAGAAGATGGTCGATGCCGGCCAGATCAATCTGGACCTGCATTTCATGGCGTTCATGGACCGTTGGTCCACCGACGAGTATTCCAGTCGCGCGGCGAACGCGGCCATCTACCTGGCCGAGCATGACAGCGACCCGAACCATCTGATCTCCTTCCTGGAGAAGGTCTACGCCGAGGATTTCCAGCCGGAGGAAGGCTCCGCATACAAGTCGGTGAGCGACGCCAAGATCAAGGAGCAGATGATCGCCGCGGGTGTTTCCAAGGATGTTGCGGACAAGGCGTTTGGCCGCGATTATCAGGAATGGCTTGATGCGATCGACACTTACACGCCGAAGCGTTCCGAACTGTGGCATCAGTCCGGCAGCTACAAGGGCAGCATGACCACGCCGACCGTGATCATCAACGGCAAGTATTGGGATATGGACCAGCTGACCACCGCCCAGACGACGGTTAAGGACGGTCTGTTGGAATCGATCGGCCTGAAGGACAGCGAAGTCGGCGTTGCCGGCAAGATGCCGTCCATCGGAGCCAAGAAGGGGCCGATTTCCGTCACCACGGGCGAATAACCCCTTACGGGCAGCCGGCGCGTCTCAACCCGCAATGCTAAGTTGACTGCGGTGGAAGCGCTGGTTATGCTATTCATCGTTCCTCTGTTGTTTTCATAGCAAAAGAGGACATGCCTCCTTAGCTCAGATGGCCAGAGCGGCCGCCTTGTAAGCGGCAGGTCGTCGGTTCGATCCCGACAGGAGGCTCGAACCCGTATGACGGGCTTGGACCTCTTACCATGGGTAAGTGCTCCAGAAGTCTTCCCCCAACTTGAGACTTCTGGCAAAGCGGACGAGACGTCCCCCAACCTGTCTCGTCCGACCGGGGGCAGGACATCCCCTTCTCTCCTGCCCCCTTTTTATTTTTCGCTTTTCGCACCTGCTTTCAAAAATGTGGCGGTATGGATAAAACCATCGGAAAGCACGGCGACCGTTCCAGCTGAGCCGTTACAATAACGGCGTTGTAGGCAGCGCTGAAAAGAGGATAAATGACGAGAAGGTGGACCCCTCGGAGATTCGTGACGCTTCGTCGTGTCCGCGTCATGGCATGCGTGGCCTCATTGACTTTGACTTCGGCGTTGGCGTTTGGTGTGGGCGCGCGCAAATCCGTGGCGTTGACCGTCAATGGGGAGACCACCACGGTGACCACATATGCGATGAGCGTGGACCGTCTGCTGCAGGAGCAGGGCGTGAAAGTCAAAACGCACGACCTGGTGGAATCGACCAGCCCGACCAGCATGCTGAAGAACCATGATGTGGTGAACGTGCAGAGCGCATACCAGACCACCATCACCATCGACGGCCAGGAAGTGCCGTTCTGGACGGTCGCGTCCAGCGCCGAGCAGTTGCTGGACTTCTTCAACCAAAACGAAACCGAAGCGGCGAAAATCACCGTCAATATCAGCAACGTCTACAACAAGCTCACCGGCGGTCTCATCATCAACCAGAAGGGGCCCGTCACCGTCATCGCGGACGGCAAAAGCTCGGTGGCGCCGAACGGCAAGCTGCCCGCTGCCTCCATCCTTGACGCCAAAGGCATCACGTTGGGCAAGGAGGATCGCGTCAGCGTCGAAAAGGACGGCAAAAAGACCATTCTGCGCGTCCGCCGCGTGACCCACGGCGAGGAAACACGTACGAAGGAAGTGCCGTTCGGCACGCAGACCATCATCGACCCGAACCTGCAGCCGGGCGAAGTCACGATACGGCAGGAAGGCGAAAACGGCGAAATCCAGCAGACGTACGCCGTCACCTACGTGGATGGCGTGAAGGAAAGCGAGACGCTGACCGAAGAGAAGACCACGAAAATCGCCATCGACAAAGTCATTGCGGTCGGACCGGAAAAAACTACGGACGATACCGACAAGTCCGACAAATCCGACAACAGCGGCAACGGCAACAGCAACGGCGATTCCGGCAAGACGGACGACGGCAAGAACGATTCGGGTAAGAACGACTCGAATAAGTCCGATTCGAATAAGTCCGATTCCGACAAAACCGATTCGAACAAGTCGGATTCCTCGGATAAGAACAATTCGAACAACAACTCGAATAACAATTCCAACAACACCGAGAAGGACGATCCGGCACCGACCCCCACACCAACCCCTGCACCGCAGCCGACTCCCGCACCCCAGCCCAAACCGCAGCCCACGCCGCAGCCGAGCAATCCTTCCGCAGGCTGCCGCTTGTACCATCCTTCCGCGGCACAGGCACAGGCCTACGCTTCCGGCGCGGCGGCGCAGCGCGGCTGGACCGGCCAGAACTGGACGGATCTGGTCAAACTCTGGAATCGCGAATCCGGATGGAGCTGGAGCGCGGAAAACGTGTCTTCGGGCGCATACGGTATTCCACAAGCGTTGCCGGGCAGCAAAATGGCCACGTTCGGCGCGAATTGGAAGGACGATGCCGCCGTGCAGATCGACTGGGGTCTGAGCTACATCGCACAGCGGTACGGCAGCCCGTCCGCGGCGTGGCAGCACTCCGAACAGACCGGATGGTACTGATCCGGCTAATCGCCAACGATTTTCGTACCGGCATGAACGGATAATGAGGGAATGACAGAAGAGGGAATGACGGAAAACGTGAACGAGCATACGCAGGGCCATTTGCTGGGGGCGGCCGACATCCGACGCATCGCCGCCGACGCGGGTATCAGCCCGACGAAGAAATTCGGGCAGAATTTCGTGATTGATCCGGGAACCGTGCGTCGCATCGTGCGCGAGGCCGGCGTGACCGCCGACGACCATGTGCTGGAAGTCGGTCCCGGACTGGGTTCGCTGACGCTGGCGATTCTGGAAACCGGCGCCACGATGACGGCTGTGGAAATCGACCCGCCGGTCGCCGAACGCCTGCCGAAAACCATCGCCGAATTCATGCCGGACGCCGTGGACCGCTTCCGTGTGGTCAACCGCGACGCACTTACCGTCAATCCGGAGAATCTGCCCGATTTCAAGGATGACGATTCCTTCACGCTGGTGGCCAATCTGCCGTACAACGTGGCCACGCCGATTCTGCTCACCCTGTTGGAACGTTTCGACAATCTGGGCACCTTCCTGGTGATGGTGCAGAAGGAAGTGGCGGACCGTTTGAGCGAGAAGCCCGGTTCGAAGATCTACGGCACGCCGAGCGTGAAGCTCGCATGGTACGGCACCGCGGAACGCGTGGGCGTCATCGGCCGCAACGTGTTCTGGCCGGCCCCGAACGTCGATTCCGCGCTGGTGCTGTTCAAGCGCTACCCGGGCGGTCACACCCCCGCCGCGGACAATGCGGACGGTTCCGTGGTGGATCGCGAAACCGTGTTCCGTTTGATCGACGCGGCTTTCGGGCAGCGCCGCAAGACCCTGCACGCCGCATTGAAGAAAATCGTGCCGTCCGAAGCGTTCGAGAAGGCCGGCATCGACCCGACCCGTCGTGGCGAGACGCTCACCATCGACGAATTCGTGGCGTTGGCACGCGCGTTGGATGAGGTGTTCGCGTCATGAGCACCATTGATTCGCCCGCCATCGGAACGGCCACCATCAACGCCGTGAGCGTGGACTGCCCGGCGAAAACGAATCTGACCCTGCATGTGGGCCCGTCGCATGCCGAATGGGGCGGCCGTCATGAACTCGACACCATCTATTGCGCGGTCGGCGTATACGACACCGTCACCGCCACGCGCAAAGCGCCGGGAAGCGGCTTCTCGCTGAATCTCGAGGGCGCGTATCTGGGCGACCTGGCCTCTTCCGGCAGCGATATGCGCCGCAACCACGCCGTGCTGGCATTGTTCGCCATGGCCGAAGCGAGCGGCCATGAGCCGGACGTGGCGTTGAACATCGACAAGCGCATCCCCGTCGGCGCGGGCATGGCCGGCGGTTCCGCCGATGCGGCGGCGACGATTCTGGCATTGAACACGTTGTGGGATCTCGATTGGCCGATCGAACGCCTGCAGGAAGTCGCGGCCACGCTGGGCGCGGACATGCCGTTCTGTCTGACCGGCGGTTACGCGCGCGGCACCGGTTTCGGCGAACGCATCGAACAGCTTGATGACGATGGCGATATCGTACGCGATCTTACGGAACGTGGGTTTACCGGCCATCTGCTGGTCGGCGCATACCGTGCGGAACTGCGCACGCCGGAAGTGTATGCCACATTCGATCAGATCGGTGCCGGCGATGGCGATGAGAACCACCTGCAGAAGGCGGCGGTCTCCCTGCATCCGCGTAGCGGACAGGCGATCGAGGAAGCCTTGCGTGCGGGAGCCAGCCAGGCGTTCGTCTCCGGTTCCGGCCCGTCCGTCATCGCGTTCGTGCCGACGGAGGATGCGGCGGACGCCGTGCAGCGGGCATGGCAGGACAGCCGTTGCGTCGATCGCATCATCGCCACGAACGCCCCAGCCCGACCGATTGTGCATATCACCGCATGACACATATCACCGCATGACAGTAAAGTTGATGGCAATTGGTTTGTTCAAAAGGAATTCGTAAATGACCCAGGCTAACGACGAGCGCGTCGCGCGCAAAGAGTACATTCGCCGCCGTCAGAAGACGGTGTTCAGCATCGTCGGAGCCGTCATGGTGGTCGCCATGGTGGTGTCCCTGCTGTTCTTTTTCCATGTCGGAGGCCTGGGCAACGTCAAGTCGGCCGTCGTACAGCCGAACTACGGCCAGCAGGCACCGTGCCCCATCAAGGAAGCCGACGGCAACAAGGCCAAGTATGTGGAGAATCGCAACATCACGCTGCGTGTGCTCAACGGCACGAAGTTCTCCGGCTTCGCCAAGGCGGTGAGCGACGCGTTGCAGAACCGCGAGTTCAACCCCCAGACGCCGGACAACTACACCAAGAAGGTGGATCGCACGATGATCGTCTTCGGCAAGAACGGCGTGAATCAGGCGTACACCGTGGCAAGTAATTTCACCGACGCCATGCTGGTTATGGACGACCGTCAGGACCAGCTGATCGACGTCATCGTGGGCGCCACATTCGACAATCTGCAGGATACGAAGAAGGTTCCCGCCGCAGGCAAGGCGATCACCGGCATCCAGGGCTGCGTCGCGGTGGACAAGATGACCGACCTGCCCAAGGCGCCCGAACATGATGCGGTGAATCCGCAAAGCTGACCGCCAATCGAAATCGATATAGGCAATATGAAAAACCCGCGCTCCCCCAATCGGGAACGCGGGTTTTCGTATTCGAGCTGTTCCAAGCACACTGTTCCATGCATGCGGCGAAACCACCGCATGTCAATCGCTATTCGCCCTGCTCCTTGTACCAGCGTTCCAGCTCGGCAACGGCCACGTCACGCTCCACCGGACCGTTATCGAGGCGGTATTCCAGCATGTGCTTGTACGCCTTGCCGACCATCGGGCCTGGTTCGATGCTTAGCAGCTGCATGATCTCGTCGCCGTTGAGGTCAGGACGGATCGCGTCGAAGTCTTCCTTTTCTTTCAGGTCGCGCACACGCTGTTCCATCTCGTCCATGGCCGCCGAGAACATCATGGCCTTGCGCTTGTTCTGCGTGGTCGTGTCGGCGCGCGTAAGGCGGTTCAGACGCTCGTACAGCGGGCCAGCGTCCTTGACGTAGCGGCGGACCGCGGAATCCGTCCACGGCTCCTCCACGTAGCCGTGGAAGCGCAGATGCAGGTTGACCAGCTCGCTGACGTCCTCGACCATGTGGTGGTCGAAATGCAGTGCCTTCAAACGCTTGCGTGTCATCTTCGCGCCGACGGCGTCATGACGGTGGAAGCTCACCTTGCCGCCCGCTTCGAAACGACGGGTCTTCGGCTTGCCGATGTCGTGCAGCAGAGCCGCCAGACGCAGCGTCAGGTCCGGGGCCGGCACCGGACCGTCGGGACCGGTTTCGAGGGCGACGGCGCGTTCGATGACGATCATGGTGTGTTCGAACACGTCCTTATGGCGATGGTGCTCGTCGATTTCCAGCTGCAGCGCGGGAATTTCCGGCAGCACGATGTCGGCAAGACCGGAATCGACCAACGCTTCGATGCCGGCGCGCGGGCGATCGGACAGCAGCAGCTTGACCAGTTCGTCGCGCACACGTTCGGCGGAGACGATTTCGATGCGATCGACCATGTCGGACAGCGCTTCGGCGGTTTCCGGCTCGATGCGGAAGCCGAGCTGCGCCACGAAACGCACGGCGCGCATCATGCGCAACGGATCGTCGTCGAACGACTGCCGCGGATCGACGGGGGTACGCAGCACGCCTTTGGCCAAATCGTTCGCACCGCCGAACGGATCGACGAATTCGAGTTCCGGAACACGCAACGCCATCGCGTTGACGGTGAAATCGCGGCGGGAAAGATCGCCTTCCAGCGTGTCGCCGTAATTGACTTCCGGCTTGCGCGAGTCGGGGTCGTACGTGTCGGAACGGTAGGTGGTCACCTCCACTTTCACCTCGGTGCCGTCCTCACGCCTGCGCATCGCGCCGAGCGTGCCGAATTTGCGGCCCATATCCCAGAAGCCATCATGCCCAAAACGGCGCAGAATATGCTCAAACTGCTCGGGACGCGCCGATGTGCAGAAATCCAAATCATGCGATTTGCGATGCAGCAGCAGGTCGCGGACAGGACCCCCGACCAGTGCCAGTTCATAGCCTTCCGCAGCAAACATACGTCCTAATTCAATGGCCTCTGGCCACACTTCGAAGTTCACGCCATACCTTTCAGCACCACAAGTTTTCCGTTTACCAGCATACCGTTACCCCACCTGCACACAGAATTGAGTATGGTTGGAATCATGATTACGCCCGCAGACCTTGCACGCATGCTTGCCCATGCTGCGGACGACCATGCCCAAAATCCGCTGGAACCGGACGAACTGCTGTACACATCGCAGTCGGTTTCGCTGCAGCAGCTGCAACAACTACAGCAATTGCAGCAGCGCACGATCATCACGCCGAGCGCGCCTACGCCGGCGATGATGCCGCGCCGGCGCACCGCGGATGGTCCGACCACGTTCGCATCGCTTGACGCGCAGGAGCTGCCGGTGGTGCGCGAGTATTCGGCGGGCGGGCTGGTGTTCGACGACAAGGGTCGCGTGGCGATCATCGCACGTCATTCACGCAGCGGGCATTTGGAATGGTGCCTGCCGAAGGGACATATCGAAAAAGGCGAAACGCCGCAGCAGACGGCCGTGCGCGAAGTGCATGAGGAAACCGGCATTCTGGGCGAGGTGGTCGATTCCATCGCCACCATCGACTATTGGTTCACCGGTACCAGCCAACGCGTGCACAAGCTGGTGCACCACTTCGCGTTGCGGCAGATCGGCGGCGAGCTGACCGTCGAAGGCGATCCCGACCATGAGGCCGAAGACGCCATTTGGGTGGATTTTGCTGATTTGGACGATGTGCTGAGCTATCCGAACGAACGGAAGATAGCATGGTTGTACGCAAGGAAACTCAACAGACAGGCGTAATAGTGAATCAATCCGCACAACGGCACGTTTCGCGTGGCCTTCGCGCGTTATCATCCATCCTCGCCATGGTATTGACCATGGCGTTGATGTTGTTATACGCACCCACGCCATCGGCAAGGGCCATGGAATCGACCACATCGGCGGAGTCGACGGACGGTATGTTGTCCATCAACTCTTCCACGGCCGTATTGACGGACACCTCCGGATACCATCTGAACGCCACGGTGACCAACACGACCGGACAGGAGATTCCCGCGGGAACGCTGACGCTGGCCATGAACGCCTTCTACACGTTCGTTTCGCGCAACGACATCCAGGATTGGTCTGAAGGCAACGGGCGAATCCCCACCCCGCAATCCGTGGGACAGGCCGATGTGCCCGCGTTGCAGCCGGGAGCCAGCGCCAACGTGAGCATCGACGCGGACGCCCATCAGGAATCGCTCGCGGCCATCAACTCTTGGGGGCCGAAGCCGGTGCTGCTGAGCTATTCCGCCAACGGAACCCCCCTTGCTCAATCGCATACGTTCGTGACGCGCACCGGCGCGGGACTCCACACGCCCAGCACGCCGGCGCTGCACATCACCGTCGCCCAGCCGCTGGCCGCCAACGGGTGGACCACCGACAGCAAGCTGCTTGGACAGCTGGTCGATGAAGGGGGTATTTCCTCCTCGAAACTGGCGAAAATCGCCATACCCAGCAAGGATGACGACGCACGGCTCAAATCGTTGCAGCAGACCTTCGCCAAGCACGACATGCTGCAGGTCGTAGGAGATCCGACCTACCTGCAGGCGATGGCGATGCCAACGCGGGTCGACGGCATCACCCAGCCCGCATTGTTCGACATGACCGCCTACAGCGCCATGAACAACGCTCCGGCCTACAGCGCAGCCGGCATCAACGACCGTCAATGGTCCGCAGCCAAAGCCCGGAAAACCTATCAATCGGCATTGGGCGACAGCAACGCGGACATCACCGCATACGCGTGGCAGGGCAACGGCAATTGGACCCTACAAGCGTTGACGAAGGCCCGCCAGCAGGGGTACGGCACCGTCATCGCCACGCATGACTTCGAAGAGGACGATGCGGCTACCGTACGTACCGGCAAGACGGTGGTCTCCACCGATGCCGGGGACATCACCGTGCTTTCCGCGCAGAATGTGCTTTCCGGCCTGGCCCAAGGCAAGGCGACCAGTGACGATGCCAACGCCGACAGCGAGGGAACCACGGCCGGCAGATTGGCGCGATTCGTCGCGCAAAGCGCGTTCTACCAGATGGAACAGCCTTATGCGGAACGCAACCTGCTGGTCTGTCTGAACGAGGATTCCGACCCCAGTGTTGTGGACGCACTGATGAGCGACATCGAGCAGTCGCCGTGGCTGAACCTCACCGATCTCGCCACGTTGAAGGATGCCGACATCTCCGAAGATGCGGCCAGCATGTCAACCGATCTTCCCCAAACGGACGGCCTTACCGATAGCATGCGCAGCGACGTCCAGCAGACTCTGAGCGCGCTGGCGAACTCATCGAGCAACATCAAACGTTTCAATACGTCGATCCTCGTCAAGCCGAACGGAAAAGACGAATCCGACGTCAACACCTGGAGCAGGCAGCTGACGAACGCCCACACCATCATGGCCCTGCACGCGTTGGGCGGCGAGAGCCCTTCCAGAAGCACGATGGCGGAAGGCGCGAACCAGCTCGCGGTCCTGCTGATCAACGGTGTGGCGATCACGCCGACGGAAAGCGTGAACGTGGTCAGCGAAACCGCGAAAATGCCGGTGACCATCAGCAACAGCCACCCGTACCCGGTAAAGGTGAAGGTCTCGTCGCTGACCGATTCCATGCAGATCGTCACGTCCCGATTCGACACCGTGCAGGTGCCGCCCCACGGCGAGGCACAGGTGGCGTTCACCATCCGTGTGTCCACGTCCGGCACCGCCAACGCCACCATCAGCCTGTTCGACAGGAATGGTGCAGCGTTTGGAGCCACGCAGGTCACCCACATCACCAGCGCGCTGCAGATCAGCGACAAGAGCGGTTTCGTCATCATCGGCTTCGCCGTGCTCTTGGGCGCTGTGGGACTGTGGCGTCAATTCAACCGTAAGAAGGATCCCGACGAATGAGTTCTTCCGTTGGCCGTAACTCACTGATCATGGCCTCCGGTACCGCCGCTTCGCGCGTGACCGGCCAAATCCGCACCATCCTGCTTGCCTGGGCCTTGGGCACCACCGGCTATGCCGCCAACGCCTACCAGGCCGGTTCGATGATTCCGCAGGTCATCTACACACTGGTTTCCGGCGGCATCTTCAACGCGGTGCTTGTGCCGCAGATCGTGCGCACGCTGAAATCGAAGGACGCCGAAACCAAGCTCAACAAGCTCATCACCCTTGCCATCACCTTGTTGTTGGGTGTGACGCTGCTCATGGCCGTTGCCACGCCGTTGTTGACCAAACTGTATGTCAACGGCAGCGCCGAAACCATGGCCCTCGCCACCTCCTTCACCTTGTGGTGCATGCCCCAGATCTTCTTCTACGGCCTGTATACGGTGATCGGGCAGATTCTCGCGGCGAAGGACCATTTCGTCACGTATGCGTGGAGCTCGGTCGGCGCGAACATCATCAGCTGCATCGGTTTCGGCGCGTTCATCGCGATGTTCGGCAGGGCCACGGAACGTCCGCTGGACTTCTGGACGCCGACGAAAATCGCGCTGACCGCCGGCACTTGGACGCTTGGCGTGGCGTTCCAGGCGCTGGTGCTGTTCATTCCTTTGACGAGAATCGGCCTGAAATACCGTCCGAAATTCGGCGTTCACGGCATCGGACTGCGTTCGATGGGACCGGTCGCCGCGTGGAGCCTCGGCATCGTCGGCGTCGATCAGATCGTCAACATCATCGTCGCCCGCGTGGCCACCAGCGCGCCGTTCAAGGCTTCGGAACAGCTGCATATGAGCCAGTTGGACGTGGCCGGCAACGCCTCGTATCAGAATGCGTACACCATCTACATGCTGCCGTATTCGCTGATCGCCGTGTCCATCGCCACTGCGATCTTCCCGAAAATATCGAAAGCCATCGCGGACCGCAATATCGACGAGGCGCGCAAGGATCTGAGCTCGGCCCTGCGTAATCTCAATCTCATCATGTGCTTCTTCGCAGCGGCGTTCATCGTGCTTCCGTTGCCGATCATCCTCGCACTGCTGCCGTCCATCAGCGTGCGTGAGGCGCTGCTCATCAGCGCGCCGCTCGCCGCTTTGGGCATCGGCCTGCCACTTTCCAGCTCGTATTTGGTCATCCAACGCACGTTCTACGCGTTCGAAGACGGCAAGCATCCGTTTATTTTCATGGCGATCACCATGGCCATCCAGGGTGGCGCCATCATCGCGTCGACGTTCATTCTGCCGCCCACGCAGTGGATCACCGTCATCGGATTGGCGATTTCGGTGAGCTTCATCCTGCCGTATCCGCTGCTTACGCACATGCTCCGTTCCCGTTTCGACGGCGATGTGGACGACAAGCGCATCATCACCGCCTATGCGAAGGCGCTGGTGGCCACGATAGCCGCCTGCGTGATTGGCCTGCTGTGCCGCAACGGCGTCTACCGGCTGGTCGGAGCGCATATCGGCCCCGACGACGGCACTATGAACTGGGGTCAGGCGGTTCTGTCCGCGATACTGCTCACCATCGTCATCGCCATCGTCTATCTGGCGTGCCTGTGGGCGCTGCGTGCCGAGGAGCTCACTTCGGTCGTGGGCATGCTCGCCGCCCGCATACCAGGGCTTGGCAACAAGCCTAAGTCTGGCGGAACGGCCAGCCCCAACGGTAAACTTGAGCAAAGTACCGCCGAAAACGGCGACCAAGAATAACAGCGTAGGTAGAACAATCGTTACAGAGTTGAAGGAAACCATGAAACCTCAACTGGGAGATACCATCAGCAACCGCTATGTGCTGGTTTCGCCATTGCGCGAGGAAACCGGCTTGCAGGTTTGGAAGGCAAGCGATCACGTGCTTGCCCGGGATTGCCAGCTTTTTATCGTCAACAACCGCAAGGCTTTGCAGGACGTCAATGCGACGGCCTCCATGCTGGCGATTTCCCACGACGCCCATTTCACGCAGGTGCTGCAGCTTCAGCACGTGGGCGAGGTGGCGTTGGTGATCACGCAGCTCGATGCCGGCATGTCGTTGAGCGAGTATCTCACGCAGTCCAGCAAGCCGCTGAGCTTCACCGCGATCCGTTCCATTCTTGGTGAGGTCGTCGAAGCCCTGCACGTGTTGCAGAAAGACAATCTCACGCATTTCTCGATCAGCACGGACACCGTGCGATTGACCCGCAACGGCATTGAAATCGCCGACGCGCCGGTAAGCATCATGCTGGCCGATACTTCGCGCGTGCAATCCGTGGAAAACCAGGAGCAGCTTGCGATTCGCCAGGTCGCTTCCCTGCTGTATTCCCTGCTGACGCGCACGCCGTCGACGCTGTCCACGAACTACCATCTTGACGCGATTTCACCGAACGTGCCGATGGAGTTCCGCGTGATTTGCAAGCGTGGTCTGGATCTCAAGGAGAAGGACGGTTTCCCGACCGTTCCGATGGCCACCATCGCCGAATTGGAGGCGTTGCTGGGCGACTACGAGTCGCTGGCGAAGCTTAACGGCCCCGATATTGCGTTACCGTCCGCGGATTCGGAATGCTCGATTGTGAACGTGCCCCTGCTGCAGATTCTCGAGCAGGATGCCATCGCCTTGCCCGATACGCTGGCTGAAACCGGAAGCATTCCGGAAATGACGTTCGAAGCGCCTGAACCACACACTGATTTCTCCGACAGCAAGGAAGCCTTGGCCAAGGGTATGGCCGCGACCGGCGGTGCCGTGAAATCGCTGTGGAACAACAGCCGCGAACTACTCAGCGAAGAGGACCTCGACGGATCCTCCGAAGATGTGGATTCGCCGTTCTCCTTCCCCATCCGTGTTTCCACGCCGTCGCCGCAGGGCGATTATCATACGGACGATTCGCAATTGGAGAAGACCGGTCGCATTCCGGTGATCGGACCTGACGGACGGGTCATCGAGCCGGGCGAGGAATCCGCACGCGCGTTGAAGGCGGAGCAGGAAGCGATCGACGTGGCATATCAGAACGAAAACGGAACCCCCGTTGCGGTGCCGCCGAGCTTTGCCCCTAAAGCCTCTTCCTCCAGTCCGGCCGAGGTCGCCAATGCCAAATTGTTCGGCAAGCTCACCACCAAGGTCGTGGCCATTGTGGTCGCGTTCATTGTGGTGGCCGTCGCATTGGGATTCGCCATTCATGGTTTGACCAAGAAGCCGGATGACGGCATCACCAATACGAATTCCAACAATCCGTGGCCGGAAATGAACCTTGACGACGTGCCTTTCGGCGATAATGGCGATTCCGGCAATGGCAGCAGCTCCGCCAGCGATGCAAACAGCGATTCCAACGATGCCAACAGCTCCGACAACGGCAGCTCCGATTCCAGCAAGCCGAAGAAAACCACGAAGAAGAGCCATTCCGCCAAGAAGGACGTCGACAAGGTGGTGACTTCGGATAAGAAGGTGCGGAAGGTTCCGGAACCGAAGATGCCGGAGAACACGACTCCGTATGAGATCGACAACCGCCAGTTCCTGTCCAATCCGGACGGACAACAGGGTTACGGTTATTACCTCCACCTCAGCCAGCCCCAGAAAGCGTATCGCATGGTCATCAAGATCCGTTCTTCCGGTGGCCAGGGCTACATTCGCGTGAACGCCAAGTCCAGCCCGAACCAGGGTGAACAGGTCGCCCAGTTCGAGTTCGACGCCAGCGGCACCACCGAAATCAAGTTCAACAAGGCCGTGGAGACCCAGGACATCCTCTTGTGGGTGCCGTTCGACAGCCTTCCCGGCAACCAGCTGTACATCGATTCGGTGCAGATTTTCTGACGCATCGGCAGACAAGGAGGGTGTGCGGATTGTTCCGCACACCCTCTTTTTGTTTCACGTGAAACAACGTGACGGATAGCTGACTTTTTTGAACGCCTTTTTGACGCTTTTTTGAACGCCATCTGCAAAACCGCCCGCAACCGTCGTGGAAACTGCATTACAGTAGCAACCATGAATGATATGCGTGATGTGGTGATTATCGGTTCCGGCCCGGCTGGCTATACTGCCGCGATCTATCTTGGCCGCGCCGGCTTCGAGCCGCTGGTCGTCGCCGGCGCGCTGACGCCCGGCGGCCAGTTGGTCAACACCACCGAAGTGGAGAATTTCCCAGGCTTTCCCGATGGCATCATGGGTCCGGATCTGATGGACAATATGCGCAAGCAGGCGGAACGGTTCGGCACGCATATCGTTTGGGACGATGTTGTTTCGGTTGCTTCGAATGCCGATTCCGGCATCAAAACCGTCACCCTTGACGGCGGCGACGTGTACGACGCACGCGCGCTGGTCATCGCAACAGGCTCAAACTATCGTAAGCTGGGCGTGCCAGGCGAGACGGAATACGCAGGCAAAGGTGTATCCTACTGCGCCACCTGCGATGGTTTCTTCTTCCGCAACAAGCCGATTGTGGTGGTCGGCGGCGGCGACAGCGCGTTCGAAGAAGCTGATTTCCTGTCCCGTTTCGGCTCGTCCGTCACCCTTATTCATAGGCGTTCCACGTTCCGTGCTTCCCGCATCATGGTGGAGCGTGCGCAACGCAATCCGAAAATCGATTTCATGCTTGACGCTGTGGTGCAGGAGATTCGCGGCGACGAGAACGGCGTACAGGAGGTGGAGGTGCGCAACACCGCCACCGAAAAGACCTCTGTAATCCCCGCTAACGGCGTTTTCATGGCGATTGGGCACACTCCTGCCACTGCTTTTCTTAACGGGCTTGTAGACGTCGATTCAGCCGGTTATATCACGGTCGATGGCGCCAGCACGCGTACCAGCGAACCCGGCGTTTTCGCCGCGGGAGACTGCGTGGATAGCGTCTATCGGCAGGCCA
>ENA-OOXP01000941-OOXP01000941.1-human-gut-metagenome-genome-assembly--contig:-NODE-941-length-20224-cov-1.918489_pt1 | contig 20224 bp, 15 predicted proteins | sample MGYA00241591_ERZ501351 | MGnify/ENA primary metagenome ERZ501351 (study PRJEB25962, sample SAMEA1968361) | human gut metagenome | biome: human gut; feature: human-associated habitat; material: faeces...
GTCGGGATTTCCGGTGATAACGATAAACTTCAGTTCCGGGTCCAGATTATGTGCCAGTCGGGTCAGTTCCACGATTTCGCGTGTTTTGCCGGAGTTGGAGATAAGCAGGAGCAAATCGTTTTTTTGTAGGATGCCGAGGTCGCCGTGCTGCGCTTCACTGGGGTGCAGGAAGACCGATGGAATGCCGGTGGAGCAGAAGGTTGTGGCGATGTTCATGGCAATCTGTCCGGCTTTTCCCATGCCGGAAGTTACTAATTTCCCTTTTTTCTGATGTATCTGTTCTACAATCAGTTGTACTGCTTTCTCGTAAGCGTCTGTTACAGGGATATTGAGCACTGCTTGTGCCTCTTGTTGCAAGAGTTGTTTGATGGAGTCTATCATATAATCAGTTTATTTTTTCTTTTAATTCATCCAGATTGTTTGCTGTTTCATAATAGGTAGAGAAAGATTGTCGGGCGAAGCCCTTATCCTCTAACGTCTTAAGTGCAGCCAGAAGTTCATTATAAAAACCGTATTCGTTATAGAAGATCACCTTTTTCTGATGATATCCGATAGAGGCGGCGGCTATGACGTGGAAAATCTCGTCGAGTGTACCTACACCACCAGGCAATGCGACCAATATCTCCGACTTCTCTGTTATCACATCTTTCCGGTCGCTCAGGTTACGGGTATGAATCACCTCGTCCAGTAATGTGCTCACACTACCTTTTTCTTCCAGTTTGGCAGGAACTACTCCGATGACCGTACCGCCATTCTCTTTCACGGCGCGGGCTACGCATTCCATCAGTCCGAGATTGGCTCCTCCATAAATCAACGTTTTGCCTGCTTTTCCCATCCATTCTCCGATTTGACGGGCACTGTCAAAGTACATTTTGTCAATGTTTTCCGAGGCAGAACAGAATATTCCTATCTTTTTCATACACGTTGTTGCTAATATAGTCTACAAATATCTGCAATTTTCTATAAACGACAATAAGTTTTATTGTATTTTTGTGTCCTCAACCTAACTTAATAGTAAGAATGAAGCAGTTAAGTACCCGTGCAGAAATGCAATATAATATACATACCCTGTCCAATGGACTTCGCATTATTCATGAACCCTCTTCTTCGAAGGTGGCTTATTGCGGATTTGCCGTAGATGCCGGAACCCGTGATGAGGCCGAAAATGAACAAGGAATGGCTCACTTTGTAGAGCATCTTATTTTTAAAGGTACCCGGAAACGGAAGGCTTGGCATATCCTGAACCGCATGGAGAATGTGGGTGGCGATCTGAATGCGTATACCAATAAAGAGGAAACTGTGATCTATTCGGCATTTCTGACCGAGCACTTCGGAAGGGCACTGGAACTGCTGGCGGATATCGTTTTCCATTCCACCTTTCCGCAGAACGAAATCGAAAAAGAGACAGAGGTGATTATCGATGAAATACAGTCGTACGAAGACACTCCTTCGGAATTGATCTTTGATGACTTTGAAGATATGATCTTCCGCAATCATCCGTTAGGACGTAATATCCTGGGCAGACCCGATCTGCTGAAGAAGTTCCGGAGCGAGGATGCCATGGCTTTTACTTCCCGGTTTTATCAACCCTCCAATATGGTATTCTTTGTCCTGGGTGATTTCAATTTTCAGAAAATAGTCCGTCAGGTGGAGAAGCTGTTAGTGGATCTTCCGTTGGTTACGGTTGAGAATCAGCGTACGATACCTCCGCTTTATGTACCCGAGCAGTTGGTTGTTCACAAGGAGACCCATCAGGCACATGTGATGATTGGCAGTCGGGGATATAATGCTTATGATGACAAGCGTACCGCATTGTATCTGCTGAATAATATTCTGGGTGGTCCGGGGATGAACAGTCGTCTGAATGTCTCTCTGCGCGAACGCAGGGGACTGGTCTATACGGTGGAGTCCAACTTGACATCATATACCGATACGGGGGCTTTCTGCATTTATTTCGGTACCGATCCGGAGGATGTGGATACTTGTCTGAAACTGACTTACAAGGAGCTGAAACGGATGCGTGATGTGAAGATGACCTCTTCGCAATTGATGGCTGCCAAAAAGCAACTGATCGGCCAGATCGGGGTCGCTTCCGATAATAACGAAAACAATGCGCTGGGAATGGCGAAGACTTTTCTACACTACAATAAGTATGAATCATCCGAATCTGTTTTCCGGCGTATCGAAGCCTTGACAGCAGAAGGACTGTTGGAGGTAGCCAATGAAATGTTTGCAGAGGAATATCTCTCTACACTGATTTACAGATAAGAAAAAAGGAAGAGGGTGCATCTGAGGATTGACATTACTATTAGACACACAATTAATACTTATATAAATCTTTACGATGCACTCTCTGACCTTGGAATATATAAACTAAAAAAACATCCTGGTGCGGGCTGTATATGAACCTATAGAGCCGTGATGCAGAAAGTGCTAAATAAGGATATGCCTGAGCGCAAATACATCGTATTTTTGTGCAGGCTTAACTCTGTTACGGAGGGTATAGGTAGAAGTATCTTCTTTGAATGTTATCGGTCTCTGAGCATCCGTCTTGATAGCGGGATGGAAGTTATTGCTCTGTTTATACGGATTGGCTGAATCCGAAACCGATTTCTTAAGCAGTATCCCCTGATTGAAGTCAAACAGATCGTGACCGGAGTTATCAAAAGAGGGAACATTGTGAGTGTGGCTTTTTACGGCAGTAGTGACCGTCACCCCGTTATTTACGGGCTGTAGAGCACTGCTTTTCTGGATACCGAATACCAAAAACAACAGGCATAACATTAGTAGTTTGATGTATGCTGCCATAATTGGCGGCAAATGTATGGATTAATATGGCTCTTTGGTTCGGGTGACTCTGCTTTTTCTCGCTTATTAATTATTTTTAATAGTATTGGATTGAACCTGTCGGGGGGATGTCCGTCGGTGAATAATGCCTGCATATCTTCTGCTTAAAAAGATTGCGTAAAAATGTTTAAAGACCGCTGTCTTCCGGCTTATTCAGCTTATCTTTGCTCGAAAACATAGAATTTATGATGACATTAATCCGTATTACGAGTGCTGACGATTCACGTCTGAACCGTTTGATTCCTTTGTACGAGGAGTCTTTTCCCGAAAGTGAGAGAAGAAAAATCGGGCAGTTGAAGCGAATGATTGAGAACCATGCCCCAATGTATTTCAATGCTATTGAATGTGATGGAGAATTGAGTGGAATGTTTGTATATTGGGATATGGGTGACTTCTACTATCTGGAACATTTGGCTGTATTCCCTGAGATGCGGAATAAAAAGATAGGGCAGCAAGTGCTTGATTATGTGGCTGAACACCTGAAAGGGGTACGCCTGCTCGAAGTAGAACCTACAGAAGATGAAATGACTACCCGTCGTGTGAATTACTACCGGCGTAATGGATATGAAGTGCTGGATAAAACTTATGTGCAGCCTTCTTATCATGCGTTGGAAGATGCTTGTCCGCTTTGGATTATGGGAAGTGAAGATTCTCCCCGGTTGGCTGAGCAGGTAGAAAGAATCAAGGAGGAGGTGTACAGGCAGCAAGTCGGCTGACCCTTGTACAAACCTTGTATATTTGTCGATATACTATTGATCCCACAGATTAGCAGAGATTGATTGTCCTATTGGGGAATCTGTGTTAATCTGTGGAATCTGTATTTGTACCGGATAAAGAAGTTGGCTGTTGTAGCTTTCGGATTTTAAAAGATTGACTTTGCAATTCCCATTTCCAATCCCCTTAACTCGGCAAGTCCTCGCAGGCGTCCTATGCAGGAGTATCCCGGGTTTGTTTTCTTTTTAAGGTCATCCACCATCTGGTGTCCGTGGTCCGGGCGCATGGGGATCGATACTTTTCTTCTCTGTTGTAACTCCAGGAAGGCCTTCATGACGTGATACATGTCCACGTCTCCTTCCAGGTGGTTGGCTTCGTAGAAATTACCTTCAGCATCCCGTTGGGTACTTCGGAAATGGACAAAGTTGATCCGGTCTCCGAACCGTCTCATCATACCTTCCAAGTCATTGGCACAGCTTACACCGAGTGATCCGGTACAAAGGCAGAGTCCGTTCGATTCGTTAGGGACGGCATCGATCAGTGCCTGAAAATCTTCTGCACAGCTCATGATGCGTGGCAAACCGAGAATGGAGCAAGGAGGATCGTCCGGGTGGATAACCAGCTTCACACCGGCTTCGTCTGCCGTCGAAGTTATTTCTTTGAGGAAATGGATTAAGTGGGTGCGTAACTTTTCTGCATCGATGCCTCTGTATCGGTCCAATTCATGCTGAAATTGCTCCAATGTGAAGCTTTCTTCCGAACCGGGAAGCCCGGCAATCATATTACGGACAAGGAGTTGTTTCTCCTTTTCGTCCATCTGTTCAAACCGGATTCTCGCTTTCGTTTTTTCTTCATCTGTGTATTCGGCTTCGGCACCCGGCCGTTTCAGTAAGAAAAGATCAAAAGCTATGAAGGCGGCGCGTTCAAAACGCAGGGCTTTGGAGCCATCGGGGAGGGTATAGGCAAGATCCGTACGAGTCCAGTCGAGCACAGGCATAAAATTGTAAGTAACGATATGGATGCCGCATTGTCCCAAGTTACGCAAACTCTCTTTATAATTCTCGATGTATTTCCGAAAGTTGCCAGTCTGGGTTTTGATATGTTCGTGTACCGGGACACTCTCTACTACCGACCATTTCAGGCCGACAGATTCGATCAGTTCCTTTCGTTTCATAATTTCTTCGACGGTCCACACTTCACCGTTGGGAATGTGGTGTAAAGCGTTAACAATACCCGTAGCTCCGGCTTGTTTAATATCCCAAAGGCTGACAGGATCGTCCGGTCCGTACCAACGCCAGGTTTGTTCGGATAAAAAGAGTTTGTCTTTTGGTAAAGTCATGATATCTGGTTGATTCATAAGTCTGTTTTCATTTGAGGTTGGTTTAATCAGTCAGTGTGTCTGTTCTGTCTCTTCCCTTTTCAGATATGTGTGGGATCAGAAGTTAGACTTTCTTTACATCGCAAAGGCATTGAATCCTCCATCCACTACCGCCACTGTACCCGTTACAAAGCTTGCTGCGTCGCTGATGAGGTATTGAATTGTTCCGCATAACTCTTCGGCACGTCCCATACGCCCGAATGGCGTTTGACGGATTACGTCTTGTCCCCGTTGTGTATAGGTGCCGTCCGGATTGGTTAGTAGTGCACGATTCTGTTCTGTCAGGAAGAATCCCGGGGCGATGGCATTTATACGGATTCCTTCACCAAACTTTTTGGCAATCTCCGTGGCCATAAATGCGGTGAAATTGGAGATCCCGGCCTTGGCAGCGGAATAGCCGGCCACACGCGTCAAAGGGCGGAAAGCAGCCATGGATGAGAAATTGACGATAGCGCCCGCTCTTTGCTCCACCATGGGTTTCAGGAATACTTGTGTCGGCAGTATCGTACCGGTCAGGTTCAGATCCAATACTTTCTGGAATTCATCTATTTTCAGGTCAAAGATATCGCCTGTAGGTGAGATCGTAGCTCCCGGCATATTGCCTCCTGCCGCATTGAGTAATGCATCTATCCGCCCATAAGCTTTCAGTATATCCGCCAGGTTCTGTTCAAGTATCTTCCGGTCGAGTACATCGGTTGTCAGAAACAGCGCTTCACCTCCTTGGGTACGAATTGATTCTACAATCTTATTACCCACTTCGGTTTTACGTCCGAGGAGAATGACTTTGGCACCTTCTTCTGCCAGGTGGGCTGCAATTGCTTTTCCTAATACTCCCGTTCCACCGGTAATGACTACTACTTTGTCCTTTACACTAAATAAGTTTGCCATACTATTGCTTTTAAAGGTTAGACTTCTTGTCTTGTGGCTTCGTTATCGCACACGCAGAGCGCAAATATAGCTATAAAGTTGATGGGATGGTTTAAAAAAAGAGGGAAATTCAAGGGGATCGCTCCCTTTTATTGAGAATCGGCACATGTTTTCTGCAGTATCAGCAGGCTTTCCGGTCCCATATTAAACAGAAGGTCGATGATGCTCAGGTTGGGTAGAAAACCGTGGCGGGCTTCGAATACCTGATAGTAAGGCTGAGGGATAAATTCCGGATCTGTCCGGTGAAAATCTTTCTTGGGATGGATCGCTTCGCGAAAATCGATTTCGTTCGGGGCAAAGTCTGTTTTATATTCTTTCGTCCGTTCAATGGCAGGCTGTATATCTATCAGTTCGCAAACCAGTCGGCATAATTCTTCGTTGAAGTCCGTCAGAAATTCATATTTTTTCTCATAGAACGGGCGAAAATCATCTTTGTAATATTCAAAAAATGGAGTACTGTTATAGGCCGACTCTATTGCATTCCAGTGTAGATGCCTCCAATTCCCATGATCCGAAATCCGGATATCTTTCATCGGGCATTTAGGCTCTTCCGGTTTTACGGTGCCTTCCGGTCCGGCAATGGTACAACGGTTCCGGTAGGTCTGCTTCATGTAATGGTCGTGTTGTTCGATGAATATTTTATCGTAGTTCAACAATTTGCTGTAGTATTCTACAGGAGCCAGATAGGCAGAAGAAAGATAGGCAACTTTCATTGGTAATTGATGATTAGTGATTACTTGATTGTTATTATATAATTTGTTATCCGGGGATACGAACTATTTTACCGGTTGGAAGAATCGTTCCCAGCGGTATCCGCTAAAGATTCCCGTATGGTCTGTTTTTGAGAACCAGATTCGTGAAGCTTTTCCAATGACATGATCCTGCGGTACGAAACCGAACAGGCGGGAATCGGAAAGATTTACGGAATTATTGGAAGCCATCCAGTAATAATCTTTGGTGAAATAACAATGTTGTGAAGGACGTCCTTCGATGTAGAGCGTATCGTTTCGGATCTCCGCCTGTTTACCCTCATGCAGTACCAGCGTGTTTCGTAACAATGTCCGGTTCCACGGATATACCCGGACTGCTTTTCCTTTACCCGGAACAATAAGTGGTTTAGCTTCTTCCTGTAAGCTTTGTTGTAAAGGCTGTATCCAGCTTTTCCCGTTCATAGCCTGATCGAGCAAATAATACTCATAGCGGCTGAAGCTCCGTACATTTTTTCCTTCGTGTTGTCCCATCAGTTCATTAGGGCCAATAGAAAGAATAGAAAGCAATGAATCCAGTTGCTGTTCCTTGGTTTGCGGATACGTATATAGTTGTTTCCGGTCCGGTCCGAGTTGTGTGCTACGGTCGACCACGTTGAAGAGTGAATCGATAAGTAACGTATCCCCCGGTACACCGATGCATCGGCTTATATAAATCTCTCTTCGGTCTATAACGGGTTCTTTGATACCCGCAGGGTTATTGAATACGACGATGTCGTCTTTATGTATGGGACTTTCTCCCCAGCGGTGGTAGGAGAATAATGACATATAGGGTACACGAAGTCCGTAGCTCCATTTATTTACCAGAATACGTTCACCCTGAAAAAGGGAATTCTCCATACCCGCCGAAGGTATCAGGCATGAGGTAAAAGCAAAGCCGCGGAGCAACAGTACGATGACCATTGCTCCGGCAAAAGCTATAATCCATTTGAGTCCCTTTCCCATTGATTACTCAGTCTACCCACTTAAAGATGCGGTTCCAGCGGATTTTACCATCGAACCAGTTACGGTCTTTATCTAATGATAACCATACGACGATCGGTTTACCTACTACGTGATCTTCCGGTACGAATCCCCAATAGCGGGAGTCGGCGGAATTATGACGGTTATCGCCCATCATCCAATAATAATCCATCTGGAAAGTGTATTGGTTTGTCTTCACACCGTTGATGTAGATTCCGTCTTCTTTCTGTTCCAGTTTATTGCCTTCATAAGCAGTGATACACCGTTCATAAATGGGCAGATTGTCCGGGGTCAGTGTGATGGTGGCACCCTTTGCCGGAATCCAGATAGGGCCGTAGTCACTACGATTCCAATGGGTATTTAAATTCAGGGGATACACTTCTCCGGAGTATTCTTCCGGTTCTATTACAATCTTACCGACTAATTTTTTGTTACCAGATAGAGTGTCATACATCTTCTTCGTTAACGGAAGATGATAAACAGGATTCAGTCCACCTTGGGCATTTCGTCCGTCCAATCCCAGCTCAATCAGTCCCTCTTCATAGCCTGCTCCTTCGGGAGTTAGTCTTTGGTCGGCTTTGCTGATACCCAGTTCGCGGAACATTTCTTCCGGGATATATGGACCGGTTGTTTGCACGAAATAGTTGAATTGCAGATTCTCCGGATTCTGGATTGCCTTGCCGTCAATCATGACTTGTCCGTCTACGATCTGGAGCGTGTCACCCGGCAGTCCTACACAGCGTTTTACATAATTCTCGCGGCGGTCTACCGGACGCCAGAGCACTTCTCCGTAGGTTCGCGGGTTATTTAGGATCTGTTTGCGTCCTGCGGCGTAATATAAGTCATACACGGCACGCTGTTGTTCGCGTGTCAGGCTATCCATATCTATCTGTTTGGAATATATGCGTTGGCCTTCGCCGTATGCCAATGTATAAAAGTCTGTCGTCTGTTGGTAATTGACGGCTACCGTATCTCCTGCAGGGAAGTTGAACACTACGATGTCATTCAATTTCACATTGCCGAATCCCGGCACTCTTTTATATTTCCATTGTGGCCATTCGATATATGATTTAGTACCTACAATTGGTAATGTATGTTGCGCCAGCGGCATAGAAAGCGGTGTGTTCGGCACGCGGGGGCCGTAACTCATTTTGCTGACATATAGAAAGTCGCCTACCAGCAATGATTTCTCTAGAGAAGAAGAAGGAATCTGGTAGTTTTGGAAGATATAGATATTGACAAAGTAAACGGCTACCAATGCAAAGATAATAGCATCTACCCAGCTCATGACACTCCGAACTGCCGGATTCTTTGACCTTTTCCAGAACGACCAGGGTATTTTCTTTGTGATATAGATATCGAAAATGAAAGGTATGACGATTAATCCCCACCAGCTTCGCACCCAGATGAGGAAAACAAGATAGAGAAGAATAGCAATAGCACATTTAATCCATTGTGCACGTGTGGCTTGTCTCATAGTGGTATATTTATATTAGAACCTTTATTCGTTTAAGAACGGAAATAAGTTTTTCATTCCCAGGAAACCTTCGTGATGCGCGGTGTATTCGGCGGCCAATATAGCTCCGAGTACGAAACCGCCCCGGTTCTTGGCATCGTGAGTGATTGAAATGCTGTCAATATCAGACTCATAACGAACAGTATGAATACCGAAAACTTCACCTTCGCGGATAGAACTGATCGGAAGTTCGTCCGGAGCGCAGTCTGTTGTTCCGCTGATTGTTCCGTCCGGTGCCGTAAATGTTCCTTCCACCCATTTATCCTTACGGTCTATATTCTCTAGAATACCTTCTGCCAGCGTAATGGCAGTTCCGCTGGGAGCGTCGAGTTTGTGGATATGGTGTGTTTCGCTCATGGTGACGTCATACGCGGGGAATTGATTCATTATCTTGGCCAGATACTTGTTTACAGCAGAGAAAATGGCTACTCCCAAGCTGAAGTTGGACGACCAGAACAGCGTTTTTCCGCCTTCCGTACAGAGCTTCTTGATTTCTTCGCCATGTTCGGACATCCATCCGGTACTGCCTGATACGAGTTTGACTCCGGCTTTAAAGGCTTTCATATAGTTGCTGTAAGCCACTGTCGGATTTGTAAATTCTATGGCAACATCAGCCGATTTGAATGCTTCCGACTCGAAGTCTTCCTGGTTATTGATATCAATAATGCAGACAATTTCGTGTCCGCGACTCAGGGCAACCTTTTCTAACTCTTTGCCCATTTTTCCGTAACCGATCAATGCTATTTTCATTGTTTTCTGACTTATATTCAAAATAATAGTCGCAAAGATAAGATTTTTATTACATTTGCAGTGTACATTAACGTCTTGTTAACATGGAACACCTTCTCCACTACGTGTGGAAACATAAATTATTCTCCCTTGAAATCCTGCAAACCACCAAAGGCTTACCGGTAGAGGTTATTGATCCCGGTCTCCGGAATCCGAATTCCGGTCCTGATTTCTTCAATGCCAAATTAAAGATAAACAATACTTTATGGGTAGGAAACGTGGAAATCCATACCCGTTCTTCGGATTGGTTCCGTCACGGGCACGATGGTGATAAAGTCTATGACTCGGTGATCCTGCATATAGTGGGTGAAGCGGACGGAGAAGTGACCCGTACCAACGGGGAAGTCATTCCGCAAATGATAGTGAGCTGTCCCGAACGGATAAAAATGCATTATTATGAACTTTGCGTGTCCGACTGTTATCCGGCTTGTTATCCGATCTTCCGTTCTTTACCGAAGCTTACGGTTCATTCGTGGTTGTCTGCCTTGCAAACGGAACGGCTGGAACAAAAGGCGAAACTGATAGGAGCACGTCTCGAACATTGTAACAATAACTGGGAAGATGTTTTCTTCATCACTCTTGCCCGTAATTATGGTTTTGGCTTGAACGGTGATGCTTTTGAGGCATGGGCGGAACTACTTCCGTTTCGTGCGTTGGACAAGCACCGGAACGATCTGTTTCAGATAGAAGCTCTTTTCTATGGTATGGCGGGACTGTTTGAAGATACATTTCTGAAAGAAGAACAAAAGGATGAATACTGCCTGCGTCTTAGCAAAGAATTTCATTATTTGCAACGGAAGTTTGAGATATTTCGGGTAATGGACGCTACTCTCTGGCGTTTTCTCCGGCTTCGCCCGGATAATTTTCCTCATATCCGGCTGGCACAACTGGCTTATCTTTATCAGAAAGGGGACAAGTTGTTTTCCCGTTTATTGGAGGCGGAGACATTGGCGGAAGTGAGAATTTTGCTCTCCACCCGTACTTCTGTTTATTGGGAGAATCATTATATATTCGGTCGTACTTCTCCACAAAGGGAAAAATTGTTAGGAGAACAGTCGAAAGACCTGATTATCATCAATACCGTTGTCCCTTTCTTGTATACATATGGTTTGCACAAGGCCGATGAAGGAATGTGCGAACGTGCCGGACGCTTTCTGGAAGAACTGAAAGCGGAGAATAACCATATTATTCGCTCCTGGAGCGACGCCGGACTACCGGTAGCTTCTGCTGCGGATAGTCAGGCGCTGATACAGTTGCAAAAAGAATATTGTGATAAACGTAAATGTTTGTATTGTCGTTTCGGATATGAATATTTGCGGAAGAAGTAAGTTCCTCTTACTTCTCCAGTTCCTTATAGACTGCATTTAGAAGTTGGTTTTCCATTGTAGGTCTGGGAGCTTTGCGGTTTACAATGTTTCCTTCCTTATCTATTAACATATAGGTAGGGAAGGAATGGACTCCAAGATATTTTTCAATGGCAGACTGTTGCTTGTCGGGCAAATTGTAATGGACTGAACTTTTGCTTGTCAGACCGTACTCTTTGATAATGTTTTTCCATGACTTGTCTGTCGAATGATTGCAAAGGTAAAGGAACACGACTTCTTTTCCTGCAAATAGATTCTTAATGTTTCCCGCATATTGCATCATATCCTTGCACGGACCGCACCAAGTCCCCCAAATATCCAGATAAATCACTTTCCCTTTGTATGGCTCAATGATTTTGCGGAATAACTGTTCGCCGTCCGTTATTCCTTCCAGAGGGGCATTCGGCATCAGGCTTTCCGGATGTTCGATGGTTTTATGTGATACTTTATCATATTTCTGTTGCTGGACCAAAACATAAGATTGCAAAGAAGGATTCGTAACTTCCTTTTTAAATTTACTGATAAGGCTGTCGGGCAATTCCTTATGGGTATATTGAAGCACTTCATAATAGCACTTTGTTTTTAGAATCTCTCTCAGGTCCTTATCCATTTGAAGGGAGTCGATAATTGCCATGCTGTTGTTGATTGCATTAACGTACATCTGTCCTGTCATATATTCATTGAGAAGACCGTCTCTGGCAATGAGTTGCTCTATTATTTCTATCTGGGGTTTGATGACAGTTTCCTGTTCCTTGGTGTAAGCCTTAATGGTTGCTGAATCGGCTTTGGCAGTCTGCAACTTTTCAATTTCTTCCTGATATTTGCTGAAACTGCGTAGTGCGTTCTTTTCTTCTTCGGATAGCCGGACTTTACCTTCGGCTTCAAAGGCAAAGTAAAGTCTCTCCATATTTTGAGGTGTTAAGGTTAGGCTGTTGGATGATGGAGTTGTGTCGTCGATATAACCAATGTAATCTCTCATGAATGAATTATACCCTCTGAGAAGAGTATAAGGATGTACTGGATGTGGGTAAAAAGCAGAATCTATATAGTTCATGAATTCGTCTTCCAAATGTTCCTGTTTGTTACGGTCTACTGAGAAACGTCGTTGCATCAGGGTAGATGCCGCATCGTATCGTAGTTCCTGTTCGGTGTAGTAGCGGTATTTGTCAGAAAGTAACGGATGTTCTTGGAGTGTTTTCTTCCGGAACTCCAGTTGACGATGAAGCCTTTCCTGTGTCTTGTGCAGACACTCCAGATTACTTCTTTTTTGTTCTTCATTATAATCGAGTGATTCCCTCAGTCCTTCATGGGAGAGAAGTTCGTTGAGTACACGTGCTTTCTTTCCCATGAATAACTTTTGTTGTTGGGCATAATCTACGTATAAGAAATAAGTTTCTCCGGGTTCTACCGCCGACCAGATGGTCGTACGTCCCCAGTCGATAAAGACATTATGACTGTTCAGTACGGGAAATCGCAGGGTAAACCGTCCTAGCGAGTCGATGTCAGTCTGGTATTTTTCTTCTTTGCCTGTAATCATGTCAGGTATGCTAACGTCGAAAGGGCGTGAAGAAGGAGGATTGCGCAGGTATCCGGTGAGGGTGACGCTGTCTGTCCGGTACCCGTTGTCGATGAACGGTGTAGTATCGGTTAACGGGTAGTCCGGTAGATGTTTGCCGTTACAGAGGATATATTTTTGTGGATTATCTTTTCCGAATGTAATGTTGCAAGAAGCTCTGTTCTTATGTTTCAGAGATAGAGTCAGGCGGGTTGTATTGTTTTTTAGTTTGACGACGGTTTCATCCTTTTTAATTTGTATGGATTCGTAGTCCCAGAACCGGCATTGGTATACGGCGAAGTTTTCAAAGAAACCAATAGTCCATTCGCCGGTTGCCTGATTCACCCAACATCCGGTGATGGTATATACTTCAGGGCGGGAAGTTGCGATGGGAAATACTGTCTCATTCTGTAATTCGGCTGCAACCTTCATTGAGTTGGGAAAAGGAAAGCTAAGGTAAAGCAGTTTGTACCGTTCTCCGTTTTTGGCGAGCAGACGATACTCTTTATTAAGGAAATGTCCGGCAGATACGATATCCCATGTTTTTCCGTCATATATAAATTTACCATCGCGTGTAAATTCGTATATAACATTGCCGGACAATCCTTCCACCCATTTCTTGTAAATGATGTCAGGCAGTGTAGTGGGAGTGAGCATTTCCGTGTGGTCGGGAATTTGCTTGCGGACACAGTGTTTAGGTTCTTTCCAGCCTTGATAGAAGATGATAGCACTATCTTCGCTGATAGGGGTGAAACGGAAATCCATTTTATTTCCATTTTGGTTCCGCAGGTGGAAGAGATAGCTTCCATCGGTTTTCTTTTCCATTTGTTCGACCTGAAAAACGGTATAGAGAGCTTCTACAAAATTCTCTCCAATGAGAGGCCCGTTCCAGTCGGATACGTTCTCTGTTTTGTATTGCCAATAACCCCGCAAAGATTCGGGTATTGTCTGGTAACTGTCGGATTGGGCGAATGTGATAACTCGTGTACAGCATAGTAATAAAAAGACGAAAAGACGGAATGGATGAATGTGTGTCATAAGTATGTCTGATTTAAAGTGATACTAGTTACAGTAAATACCCCCTAAAGATAGTCATCCCCACATCTAATATATGTAATTTATAGTTGTTTAACGGTAATTTTTCTATTTCGCGGCTCTCGTGTATGAAGATGTTGAACTTGTGATTATCTTTGTGCCTTGAATGATAGCATTTGTATTATGGGAATGAATCACTAATATTATATATTTATGAACGTGAAAAGGTTTGTATGTTGTCTGTTAGCCAGTGTGTTGCTGTTGGGAGTGTCTTTGATTTCTTGCGGTAATAGTTCCAGGGCTAAAGCGAAGAATGAGATAGCACAGTCCGGCGAGGATTTTAAATCATTCCTTGATAAGTTTACGTCCAGTGCAGCATTCCAATATACCCGTATCAAGTTTCCATTAAAGACACCGATTACTTTATTGGCCGATGACGGAGAAACTGAGAAAACGTTTCCGTTCACCAAAGAAAAATGGCCGTTGCTGGATAGTGAAACGATGAAGGAAGAACGCATTGAGCAGGAAGAAGGTGGTATTTATGTTTCTAAGTTCACTCTCAATGAGCCGGTTCATAAAGTGTTCGAAGCAGGTTATGAGGAATCAGAAATCGACTTGCGTGTCGAATTTGAACAGGCTGCCGATGGGAAATGGTATGTAGTGGACTGTTATACAGGCTGGTATGGATATGATTTGCCGATCGGGGAATTGAAGCAGACCATTCAGCAAGTAAAAGAGGAAAATGCAGCTTTCAAAGAGATACATCCTTGAAAAAGCTTACTACTCTCTTAAGATTCTCCTACATAATATCCTAGTTCTGACTCTTTTTCATCTACCATTTCTCTGTCAATACATTATTTGAGATATTTTGTACAATTTGAACCCCTCTTTTTGAAAAAAGAGGGGGTTCTTTGTATCCGAAAAGAATGTCTTTAAACTAATGCCATTGATGATGAAACGATTCTCTACAAGCTGCTGTCTGATTACTTTTTTTCTTTTGAATAGTGTCATGCTGTATGCACAACATGAAAACACCTCTGTGCAACAGTGGAAGATTGAAGATGAATCCCGTGCCTTGCAGATGATAGAGCGTGCGGATACAGTAGAACTAATCGTGCCCGGTGGGCTAACGATGTGGTATCAGCAACGCCTGACGGGTGATTATGAGATAAACTATCGCATTTGTATGGTGATGAAAGGCGGGAAATATGACCGCCTGAGTGATTTAAACTGCTTTTGGGCTGCCAATGATCCTAAAAACCCTGATAATCTTTTTGCCCGTAGCGAGTGGCGTAATGGTGTCTTTAAAAACTATAATACATTAGATCTTTTTTACGTTGGATACGGGGGAAATGATAATTCCACCACCCGTTTCCGCCGGTATAACGGCAAGTACTACGGAGTAGCGGATGATAAAGTGAAACCATTACTTCGAGAATATACGGATACCCCGCATTTACTTGTTCCGAATCAATGGTATCAGATTAGTATTCGTGTACAAAAGGGAGTGACCACTTATTCCGTTAACGGTGAAGAACTGTTCCGTTATTCTATTACCGGCAGTGAGGGAGACGGGCATTTTGGTTTGCGCCTTTTACAGAATCATGTGCTGTTTACAGATTTCAAGGTGACGATATTTTAAAACCGAATTAATAGAAATAAATCTAACTAAGACCATAAATCCATGATGAAACAAGCTTTTACGAAATTAGGAGTATTCACTCTGCTATCTCTCTTATGTCCGGCATTTCTTTATGCGCAAGTCGTGACGGACGAGCGGATGTTCTCTTTTGAAGATCCGCAAGTACCGGAATGTATTTCCGCCACCCGGTCTCAATTATCTATTTCCGATACACATTATAAAGACGGAAAACATTCGATGGAATGGGCGTTTAATCCCGGTGCCGTATTGGAACTCAAGAAAGATCTGAAGTTTGAAAAGAAAGACCCTACGGGCAAGGACTTGTATCTTTCGGCATTTATCGTGTGGATATACAATGAAGAACCGCAGAAAGCAACCATTGAATTTGAATTTTTGAAAGACGGAAAGAAATGCACCTCCTTCCCTTTCGGAATCAACTTTAAAGGTTGGCGTGCCGCATGGGTTTGTTATGAGCGTGATATGCAAGGCACACCGGAAGAAGGTATGAATGAACTCCGTATTGTCGCCCCAAATGCAAAAGGACGCCTTTTCATCGATCATTTGATTACTGCAACGAAGGTTGATGCACGTCAGCAGACAGCCGATTTGCAAGTACCTTTTGTTAATCCCGAAACAAAAAATCACTGGCTGGTTATTTATAAGCACTCTCTCCTGAAGCCGGATATCGAATTGACTCCTGTCAGCGACAAGCAAAAAGAAGAAATGCAACTGTTGGAGAAACGTTTCCGCGACATGAATTATACAAAAGGCAAGCTCTCGGACAAGGAAGTGGAGACTATCCGCAAGAAATATGATTTCTACCAGATTACTTACAAGAACGGGCAGGTATCGGGCGTACCTATTTATATGGTACGTGCTGCCGAGGCCTATGAACGGATTATTCCGAATTGGAATAAAGATATGCTGACTAAACTCGGCATAGAAATGCGTGCTTACTTTGATTTGATGCGGCGGATTGCCGTAGCCTATAATAATAGTGCTACAAAGTCGGAAATCCGGGAAGAAATGAAGCAGAAGTTTCTGGCGATGTATGACCATATAACCGACCAGGGAGTGGCTTATGGTAGCTGTTGGGGGAATATTCACCATTACGGATATAGTGTTCGCGGGTTATACCTGGCTTATTTCCTGATGAAAGACGTACTTCGGGAAGCCGGAAAGTTGCCGGAAGCCGAACAGACATTGCGTTGGTATGCGATAACCAACGAGGTGTATCCCAGACCTGAGGGCAACGGAATTGATATGGATTCCTTTAACACGCAAACTACCGGTCGCATTGCAAGTATCCTGATGATGGAAGATACCCCGGAGAAGCTGCAATACCTGAAATCCTTCTCCCGTTGGATTGATTACGGTTGCCGTCCGGCTCCCGGATTGTTTGGGTCGTTCAAGAGCGATGGCGGCGTTTTTCATCACCGCAATCACTACCCGGCTTATGCTGTCGGCGGTTTGGACGGAGCAACAAATATGATCTACCTCTTTAATCATACAGAGTTTGCCGTATCCGAGTTGGCGCACGAAACAGTGAAAAATGCATTACTTGCCATGCGTTTCTATTGTAATAAGTTGAACTTCCCGTTGTCGATGTCCGGCCGTCATCCCGATGGAAAGGGGAAATTAGTCCCGATGCATTATGCAGTGATGGCTATGGCGGGAACTCCGGACGGAAAATCGGAGTTTGACAAGGAAATGGCGTCCGCTTACCTGCGTCTTGTTTCAGACACTTCCGTTGATGGGCAGGAACCGGAATATATGCCGAAAGTATCGAATGCACAGGAGCGGAAGATGGCAAAACGGCTTGTGGAGAAAGGATTCCGTGCCGAACCTGACCCACAGGGAAATCTGTCATTGGGCTATGGCTGTGCATCCGTTCAGCGTCGTGGCAACTGGTCGGCGGTGGCCCGCGGTCACTCCCGCTATCTTTGGGCGGCGGAACATTATTTGGGACATAACCTTTATGGCCGTTATCTGGCGCATGGCAGTTTACAGATTCTGACGGCTGCTCCGGGGCAAATGGTGACTCCCGCAACAAGCGGCTGGCAACAGGAAGGCTTCGATTGGAACCGTATCCCGGGTGTAACTTCCATACATCTTCCGTTGGAACAGTTGAAAGCTAAAGTCATGAATGTAGATACATTCTCCGGCATGGAAGAAATGCTTTACTCCGATGAAGCATTTGCCGGCGGATTGTCACAAAAGAGAGAAAACGGCAATTTTGGAATGAAACTGCATGAGCATGATAAGTATAACGGTTCTCACCGGGCGCGAAAATCCTTTCATTTCATCGATGGAATGATTGTTTGCCTGGGCTCCGATATTGAAAATACCAATGCCGCTTACCCGACGGAAACAACGATTTTCCAGTTGGCAGTAACGGATAAGGCGGGACATGATTATTGGAACGACTACCGTGGCGAAGGTAAGATATGGATCGATCATTTGAATACCGGTTATTATGTACCCGTTTCCGCCAGATTTGAGAAGAACTTCCCGCAGTATTCCCGTTTGCAGGATACGGGCAAAGAAACGAAAGGGGACTGGGTCTCATTGGTAGTCGATCATGGCAAAGCCCCCAAGAACGCCAGCTATGAATACGCTGTGTTGCCGCAGACAACTGAGTCTGCCATGAAGGCCTTTGCCAAGAAACCGGGATATAAGGTTTTGAAGCAGGACCGTAATGCTCATATTGTGCAGTCGTTAACTGACAACTTATATTCTTATGTACTTTTTGAAACCCCACAAATGTTACTTCCCGGTGATTTGTTGCAGCGTGTGGATACTTCCTGTCTGGTGATGATTCGTAAAGAATCGTCCGACAAGTTGTTGCTTACCGTAGCTCAACCGGACTTGGCACTATATCGCGGACCGAGTGACGAAGCCTTTGATGAAGACGGAAAACGAGTGGAACGCAGCATTTATTCCCGTCCGTGGATTAATGACGAAAGTAAAGAGATTCCGGTGACGGTAACTGTGAAAGGATATTGGAAGATTAAGGAGACTCCTTTCTGTAAAGTGGTTTCAGCAGATAAAAAGCAGACTGTACTTTGCTTTACTTGTAAGGACGGAGCTAGTTTTGAAGTGGAGTTAAGGAGGTAAGAAGCGAATAAGCCGCTGCATATTTTATTCTTGTATTGACGGTTTTAGATGGTTCCACCTGCTTGAAACTACAGTTTCCCCATAGAGAAACTTTGGTTTCATCGGTAAGAAACCAATGGTTCCAAGCCTTTGAAACTTTAGTTTCAAGCTGATGAAACTATAGTTTCGCATGGGTAAACCAAAAGTTTCAAGGCGCGAAACTTTTAATCTTATTACTTCTGTTGTCTTTTAGTTCCGGTGACAGCAAAATTGCCTTCACAATGCTGTCACCTGTTGCCGTTACAGCCTTATCCGTTTATAACCAAAACGTTAAACTGCAATCGGTGACAGGTGGCAGCTATATGATTAAAATAAATTAGTGGGAGAGATTAGAACATAAACATGGCAACTGCAACAATGCGGTTGTTGCATACGGCATGAGTATCTTTGATTTTACCGCTGGATGTATTAAGAGAACCATACCATGCAGAGCTTAGCGTATATTCTAAACCGAATTTCCAATGAGGGACATTATAAGTAAGTTCTGCTCCGGCAGTGACAAGTTGGTCGAGATTTGTACCTGTACCATATAATTGTGCTTTTCCATCAGGGGCATATAATTCGTCACTTGTCCCCAAGTTTTTAGCATAACCGACAAAAACGCCCGGTTTCCATTTCTGTCCATAAACAACGTTCAGCCAAGAACTGGAAAAGCGTATCGGGGTATACTTTTGTTCTCCGGTACGTTCGTTGACAGACTTCACTCCGAATCCGCCCAGACCGGAAGCCTGTGTGAGATTGGAACCCAGAACACTTTTTGCTCCGACAAACCAGTCTTTATTGGTATATTTTACGTGAGCTTCATAGGAAAGAGTGGTGATACGCTCGTCTACTTGAAATTTCTTATTGTTTTCTCCGGTAGCTTCTGTCCGTGGCTTCAATGATAACATTTCGATTCCTACACCAGCCAATAAACCTCCGTTCTTATAATCGGCACCGATGTAGATTTCGGGAATACAGCTTTTCTTTATGTATTCTTGGCTCTTTCCGGCAGGACCTTGCGACAGATATTGCGACTGCCATACGGCAGCTCCCGTAAGTTGGAAGTTCTTTTCAGTGTAGCGATAGCGGATTTGCGGCGCACGGCTGAACGGTTGGAAAGGCGCTCCCACGGAAAGGTTCAGAATCTGAGGGGAGACATTTCCGAACAGCGGATGCCATGTCTGTCCCAGCAATAAGGCGGACTTGCCCCAATCCAGATTCAAATAAGCATGGCGGAGGCGGATTACCGAGTATGAGGTACCTGTACCGCGAAAATCAATTTCTACTTTGGCGGAAGTTTTGGCGGTTCCCAGTTTCGGACCGGCCACATCTACGCCCAAGCGTGAATACAAGGTATAAAAGTTGCTGTTCGGCGTTGAGTTCAAGTCGTTTCCGTCCTCATCGCGTACCTTATCTTTGGGGTACATATAAAATAATCCGTCTACGGTTTCTTCGTTAGCACGACTATTATAATAGAAGTCGGTACGGATCTGCCCATAGAATTTAAACTTGAAATCCTTGTTCTGTGCGAAGCTGCCTGCGGCCGTTAGCAGGCAAAGCGAGATTAAAATGTATTTTTTCATAATGTG
>ENA-OOXP01000950-OOXP01000950.1-human-gut-metagenome-genome-assembly--contig:-NODE-950-length-20142-cov-5.014188_pt1 | contig 20142 bp, 10 predicted proteins | sample MGYA00241591_ERZ501351 | MGnify/ENA primary metagenome ERZ501351 (study PRJEB25962, sample SAMEA1968361) | human gut metagenome | biome: human gut; feature: human-associated habitat; material: faeces...
GCGTTTGAGCCAGAAGCTGAGGATCTGTTCCATTTGGTATTGTTAGATGAAAGCTGCCTACAGACAGCTTCATTGACTCTGCTACAGAAAAGTTATTCCTTTCCGTAGCTGCCGGAATTACATTTAATGGCTGTTCATAAGGAATCGGGTCAGTATCATGAAACTCCACTCTGACAACTTCCTGGCTTTCTGGTGCGCGATAGGTGCGTCCAGTTGACGCCGGCAAATCCACACAACCTTTCTGACGCAGTCTTTTTACCCAGTTGTAAAAAGTTCCTGGCTTGATATCATGTTCCACACACCATTGATGATCTGTCAATCCACTTTGACGGCATTCCATGATGAGACGGTATTGTTCTTCGACAGGTATTCTTTTGCTTTTCATGAGCACACCTCCATAACTTGAATAGAGTAAAATGCTCGCACCTATCATTTCTAGCAAGAAAAGATGAAGTAAAATGCTTGCATTCTCTATTGATTATTATGGGATATTTTTTAGGGCAACACAATCCGTCGAATTATTTTGCACTTACCTTTTTTGAGAGAGAAGGGTAATTTCTTTCTGATTAAAAAGGTTGTTACATTCATCTATAATAGCTTCAACTGTGCGTACCTGTGAAGGCGTGAGTCGGCGGAGCTTATCTGAAAGAATCAACAGATCCTTATCTATAATTTCACCAGTGAGTAAATAATCGGCACTTACTTCTAAAGCAGAGGAGATTTTTAGCAGATTTTCAGGCCTCATTGCTCGCTTCCCTGATTCAGCATAAGAAACAAACTGGGTAGTGACTTCCCCTTTTTCTGCAAGTGCTTCTTGAGTGAGTCCCAGCTTTTTTCGACGATCCATAATTCTTTTTCCGATTTCCTGTAAACATAATTCGCTATCCGACATTAGTATAAGACATCTCCTCTCGTATTGTTAAATTATATCCACAATAGATGATAAAAATAAGCGTCTACTGTTGACTAAAATCAACAATACGATATATAATCGGAGATAAATATTGAAAAATCTTGGATGCATAACAAGTAGAAAAAGTAGTGTATGGGAATACGAAAAAGCGAACAGCTATAATGAAAGAAAATGAATTCTCAGGAGGACTATGATTATGGAACAGATGGATTTTTCAATAGAGCTATCAGAAAGTGAGATAGAAAAATTTGCAGATTATCTATACCAGAAAGAAAATGCAAAAGCAACAATCAATAAATATATGGCAGATATAAAAAAGTTTTTATCTTTTTTGGCAGATGATAAGCGGATCAATAAAAAAGTATTGTTGCAATATAAAGAATGGCTTGCTCAAAAATATGCTGTCAATAGTGTTAATTCAATGCTTGCCGCCTTGAATCAGTTCCTGAAATTTTTGAATGTAGGAAAGCTGAAAGTGAAAAGAATAAAAGTGCAGAAGCAGCCTTTTTTACAGGATCAGAAAGAATTGACAGAAAAAGAATGCAGGAAATTGATTGCAACAGCTATGGCAGAAGGAAAAGAACAGCTTGCATTGTGTATTGAAACAATAGCATGTACAGGAATTCGGATTAGCGAAATAAAATTTTTTACAGTGGAGCGTGTAAAATCTGGAAAGATAGAGATTTATAATAAAGGAAAGTATAGAAGGATTTTTTTGCCGAAGGTATTGCAAAGGAAACTTCTTTCCTATTGCCATAATAACCAAATAGCAGAAGGTTGGATATTTGTCACGAAAAATGGGAAGTTAAAAGACAGAAGTAATATTTGGAGAGAAATGAAACGATTAAAAGAAAAGGCAGGAGTAGCAGAATCAAAAATATTCCCGCATAATTTTCGACATCTATTTGCAAGAATTTATTATAAAGTGACAAAAGATATTACAGGTCTTGCTGATTTACTTGGACATAGCAGTATCAATGTAACGAGAATATATACAGCAACTACAGAAACAGTGTTCCAAAAGAAGCTGGATAAGATTGTCGAACAGGAAATATTGGAATGTACAACATAATATCTGTTATGTTGTACAGTGCCTCTATTAACCTGTTCTACCCTATTTCTGCAAGTCATTCATTTCCTCTAAAAGATAACTTTAAGCAATAAAAATAATAAAGATTATAGCCAATTTACCAAGAGCGGTACTTAAATAGGGCACAGCTACCAAAAAATCAGAAAGGAACTATGTAATATGAACAGCATAACAGATAGCAGGGTGTTATTTAACATTATATCGTACGAAACTTAATCTGTCCATAAACAACATAACAGATATTATGTTGTATTGATTTGGCAATGGATAAGGAGTAACGATGGGATATACTGTAAGAAAATTACTTGAATCAGAACAATTTCCAAAAATGAAGCTGCTTTGCGGTGAAAAAGGTCTAGATTTGGAAGTGAAAGGCATTCGAATAATCGAAATTGAAAATATGGAGCGATACCTGACGGGTGGTGAAATACTCATAACCAGTCTTCAGGTATATTTATCATGCAGTGATCGAGAAGTAGAGCAGCATTTTGAAGATTTAGTTAAAAGTGATATAAGTGGATTCATTGTAAAGAAAAAAAAAGAATATGATCCTACAGGACGCAGATTGAGTTTATTAGAAAAACACTGCAAAAAATATGAAATTCCTCTGGTAGAAATTCCAGGAGATTTATATTACTGGGGAATTATCCGTCATGTTATGATGCAGGTATTCGATAAAGACACTGCACGCTTAAAGTATTTTAAAATTACACATGATAATTTTAATACGTTTATTTTAAAAAATAATGGATCAAGCAATACAGCAAGTGATATTATCAAATTTTTAAGCATCATGATCGAGAATCCTGTTGTATTGTATTATGGTAATCTTAATTGTATGGTTTCAACAAACTTGGACAACTCCAAGTTAATATTGTCAGATGAAATTCAGCCATATAAACCCAATATTATTACGAAATTTCAATATATGAAGCAGATGAAAGGAAGCTGTGTTCAATATATAGTGAAATTTGCCATATTGAGTGAGGTGGATATATATATAACAATAACAGAAGAAAATAGAGAACTGATAGAACTTGATTATATGGCAATCGAGAATGCGATTATTAACTTGCAGTATGAATTTTTGAGTGAATTTGCACAGGATGAAGTGAAAAAGAAGTATCAGAGAGATATTATCCATAATATTCTGAATGGATTACTGAGTTCGAAAGAAATGACTGAAGCGGCAGCACAGCTCGGAATGAAAGAAAGCGATACTTACAGGGTTGTTGATTTTCATACCATCACAAAAAATGTACAAAGAAAATATACAAAAGAACAGCTTCACGAAGTAGGTGTTATCGAGGGTGAATTGATGCATCTTTTGCCGGATGCGCTTATTTACAGAAATATGGATCAGATTGTTATGATTCAACAGGTAGATTCCAATCAGACAGAACTGGAATATCAGAAAGAGATGGAAGAAATAGAGGAGGTTATCCAGCGAAGCATCCTTTATAGAAAGAAAGATACAGACTTTCAGATTGGTATAGGAAAAAGTGTGGAAGGGTATCAACGATTGAAAGAATCTTATTACGAAGCAAGTCAGGCTATCAAGTATATTGAGATTATCCGCCTGGTGACTGGTGATAAGAATAAGTCAGTAGTACATTATTCGAACCTCGGATTTTTCCAGATATTCGGCAAAGTTGATGATATGACGGAATTGGAAAGATGCATTCCGGAAACATTAAAGAAATTATATTTATATGATGATGAACATAAGGGAGAATTGATTACAACCTTGCAGATGTATCTTAGAAATAATCAAAGCATCAAGAAAACTGCAGGTGCAATGTTTGTTCATTATAGAACGATATCTTACAGACTTGAAAAAATAAAACAAATTTCTGGAATTAATTTTGACAATGCAAATGAAGTGCTGGCAGTCAGTAATGGTCTGATTATTTATAAAATGTTAAAAGAAATAGAATAGAAAAAGAAAGAGAAATCGTGTTGAGGCATGGTTTCTTTTTTTTTTGAACGAAGTTCATAAAAAGATATTAATGGAGAATATCGATACAATGGAACAGATTTTACAAAAAAACGGATAAATATTTTCATTGATTGTACATTATATTAACCGGTTTCAATCTGTATAATTGGGAAACTGATGAGAAAATATTTCAGGAAAAGAATCACTGCTACAGAGGATAGTATTTTTTTGATACAAACTAAGACCTTGCAGGGTTTAGATTAGAGGGATAACGATGCAACTAAAAAATTCAACAGATTACGCAATTAGAATTGTGTGTTACTTAGCAGCACAGGAACGGATGGTATCTACATCAGAATTATCACGGAAGCTAAATGTTTCTGCTAATTATGTTCCTAAAATAGCGAAAAAACTGAAAAATGCAAAAATAGTCACTGCCTGTGAAGGTACAAATGGTGGCTATATGCTGGCAAAACAACCGGAGAACATTTCTTTAATGGATATTATATCGTGCGTAGAGGAAACAATGGCAATTAATCGTTGTTTGGAAGAAGATCGATTTTGTTCCAGAAATTTAGAAGATACCTGCAAGATACATAAAATATTGTTGAGTTTGCAGAATACATACAATAATAAATTAGAGAGTGTAAAGGTTTCAGACGTTATTCGCCCTGGAGAAGATGAATATTTTGGACGATTTTATGTTGTATTAAAACTGAACTTAAAGGAAAAAAGCTACGAGTGTGTGTATTCACATATCCGTGAAGTGTACGAGAAAGTAAGAAAAACAGAAAGCTATGAAGAGTTCATAAGCCAATATGTAGAAAGATACGTGTATGCTTCTGACAAAAAAATGGTTCATGACTTCTTATCAAGTGAAGGATTAGAAGAAAGACTAGTTGATGGATGTGAGGAAAAAGATCTTCCGTATCGCAGAATTACTGGAAAAGATAAGAATGCATATGTTTGGATGGAAGCAAAAAAATATATAGATGCAAATGAGAATACTGCAATTATTACCTTACATAATGAGAAAATTGTCCAGAACACAGTTATAAAGATGGAACGAGAACTCATAAAAAAAGAACAAGATATGACAAAGCAGTATTGGGATATGGTATCACTTTTAACTACTGTATTGAATCATAATCATTTAGTTGAAGTAGGGTACCAAGATGACATCAGTTTCTATACGAAACAGGTATATCTTCAATTGCAGAAAAAATATCCAGAATACGGGATTACGGATGAAGAAATTGCGTCAGTAGCGCATTTGGCACCGATTCATGATATTGGAAAGATAAAAGTACCAATTGAAATTTTAAATAAAAATGGAAAATTGACGGATGAAGAAATGAATGTAGTAAAGCAACATCCATTAGTAGGTGCAGCGATGACCCAGAGATTCCCAGAAGGGATAACAACGGAAAAGCTGAACCAGTATAGCTATGAAATATGCAGACATCACCATGAAAGATATGATGGTTCAGGATATCCGGACGGTTTGAAAGGGAATGCAATTCCAATGTGTGCACAGGTCGTTGGGATTGTGGATGCTTACGATGCATTGATCAATGATCGTCCATACAAAAGGAAATATGAACCGGAAGAGGCAATCCAGATGATTTCAAATGGTGAATGTGGAGCGTTTTCAAATCAGCTGATGCAATGCTTTCAGGAGGCAGCAAAGCAGCCAGAGTGGTTAAAAGTAACAAAAAGTCAAGCATGACAGAAGATTTGAGGCGATTTTGTGAACAAGAAATTGAGTGTTTTAAGACGAATTACAGCAGTTGTTCTGTGCGTTACATTATTATCTTCGCAAGTCGTAGTTGCGAATGCTGAAGATTCAGAAAGAATGAATGTGCAGACCAATAGTGAAATTACAGATATATCGGAACAGGATGGTTTCGGCAGTGATACATCTGAAATATCTGATATCACGGAAAGTGATATTCCTGATTCTTTTGAAGGAGAATCAGAGCAAAATACAGATATTAGTACTGAAGTAACAGAGAAATTTTGTAATTCTGAAGATCAAGGATTTACAGATGGAGAAGAAACAATTATCGAGGATGAAAACACCTCAGATACTTTGGAAGAAGCAAATCCAGATTATGAAGATGGAAAAATATGTATCTACAATTACCAGCAACTTCTGCAAATCGGTACAGGAACACAGATGTTTTCCGGAGACAAAGATGGAAATGTTGGTGAAGGGGATAAGGTTCTTGCAGATGGTGCAGAACTTACCTATGCATCAGACGCTTCCTATTGTTTGATGAATGATATTCCAATAGATAATGAAAATGTCTGGAACTTCCCATCAGATTTTACAGGTAGCATCACTTCATCATCAGAGCGCACGGGCAACACAGTATATGATTCAGTGACTGATACGATTTATGTGTATAACCGATACCAGCTTGAATTGATGAAAGGGGAATCTTCAGACAGCGAACCTGTAATGAGCGAGGATTATATTGCTGAAAAAGTTGGAATGGGACAGGTTTTTACACTGGAAGATGGTACCTATCTTACTTATAGCAAAACACATAATTATGTGCTTGCTTCTTCATTTACAACAGAAACACCGGAGCTTCTTGCAAATAAGGCTGGGACAGAGGAGACAACTAAGGATATTACTAGCGCTTATCCATCTGATTATGAAGGAAGAAATTATTTCGGTCAGGTGGTAAAAAAGATCGGTGATAAAAATTATATTCTGATTGGAAATGAAACACAGCTCCGGGCAATCGGAACAGATGCGGAAGTGACAGAACCCATCTGGAAGGTGTATGAAACAAGAGAGAAAAAAGGGGGATTACTGGGGGGAGCACTGAGTGGATATACAGACTGGACACCGGCTGCGGATACAGCAGAATACAAAACAGAACTGTATTATCCGGGTGATGCGGATCTGGCCAATTTTAAAGATGGAGACAAAGTATATGACTGGTCAAAAACTGCATTGTATGCAAATGATAATGGTGGACACGAAATTGGAAAAGCGGAATATTTGGATGCCCCATCCTTAGACGTAGCTGGTTTGAATGCTACAAAGCGTTATCTTTATGTGGGCAGTACGATCCAGGATTCTGCAAATATGATAGTAACTGCATCTGAGGACAGTCCTTCTGATGATTCTACGGAGGAGGCCTCCGGTGAAACAGAAGAAGTTTCTGGTAATACAGAAGAGACTTCCGGTGAAGCAGATGGAAATGCAAAAGGCAGTGATCTGATTGATATGGTTCCGGCAGAAAACAATGAAATATCTGTATCTGGAAATGATGATATTTCTTCAGAAGCTGCAGCATCGGACACTACTGTATCAGATACTGAAAACGAAGAGATTTACGATGAAGATGCTTTTATCAGTGATGAAAGTGAAAGTGATTTTTCAGATGATGCGGATCCAGAAAGTATACAGGTTGAAGAGGATAAGACCTACGTTCTTACTTATGATATAAGCAAAACGACTAATAAGGTGAATATTGCAGGCACCGGATATAAATATAGCAAGGATGCGGATTATATTATCTTTCGTGATATTGATCTTTCCAAAGAGGGCACCAATTCCAATGGGGAAGATGATGATTGGGATCCTATTGATAATTACCAGGGAAACATGGAAGGCCGAAAGGGAATGGTTGAAGGTCAGAGTATAACAATCAGCCATATCAATATTTCACAGAATAATCCAGTCGATCAGGACAGGCAGGCAGAATATGGTATCGGATTTTTCAGAAATTTGACAACACCATATTCTACATCCCTGACAATATCCCAAAACCCGATCACTGTGAAAAACATTACTCTTTCTGATGTGACGGTTTCTACAACAACACAAAAGGTTAAACAAAATGTCAGTTTGATTGGAAGTGTGCTGAAGCTCCTGCTTGGAAATTTAAGTGGACTGAAACCGGATCCGCAATCCCTGGCAACGGGAGGATTTGCAGGCGTCATAAAAGGAAACATCCAGATTGAAAACTGCAATGTAGAAAATTTACGTGGAGTTTCAAATGTAAATGATCGGACCGGTGGCTTCGCAGGCTATGTCAGTGGTATGACACAGTATGACCTCATATCAAATGGATTAGGAGGCCTGGTTACTACTTTAACAAAAATCCTGAATCTGATTCCTCTGCTTGGAGCCGGTGACCTGCTGACTGTCCTTTTAAATGGAGGATTACTCAGTGTAAAAAATCTGATTCCGGTAGGCTATGTCAATCCATGTATTCAGAATTGTTCTGTAAGCGGTGGCACTTCTGTTACAGGTCAGAAGAGTACCGGTGGATTCGCTGGGGAAGCCATTGGTGCAGTGATGAAAAACTGTTCTGTGGGTGGCACTGCCACAGTGTCTGGAAATGATTGCTCTGGTGGATTTGTGGGACGTTCTGCGAATGCAGTTGTGGCAGGCGCATTAAGCAGCCTTGGTATTGAACTTATGGGGAACTTTCCGGTCAATACAGTTATGCTGAACTGCAGAATTGATGGAACGGTAAACGTATCCGCACAGGGAAGTTTCGCTAAGGAAAGTGGTTATGCAGGCGGATTTATTGGCGAAATGCGAAATAGTTACGCTGTAGACTGCAGTATTTCTTCTTTGGGTACAGTGTCCGGAAAAGATTATACCGGAGGATTTGCCGGTATAGCAACCCTTGGTGATGTAGCGGATATTGATGAAAGCCAGGGACTTCTGGTAATTGTAAAGGATCTTCTTACAGGGTTGTTAAATGGTAAATTTACCAACATGGATATCCTGAACCTGGTAGGACTCCGGCCTTCTGTTATAAGCGGATGCACCATTGCAGGAGATAACATTTCTGTAACAGCGAACGGTAAAAATGCAGGTGGACTTGTGGGATATGCAGGTGCTGTCCAGATTTCCAATACTTTAGAACTTGCAGATGACTCAAAATCAACTACAAAAGCCCTCCAGCGAGTGCTTAATAAGACGGGTCTTACCTACGAATTTTCAGACCGTGTGAATCAGATCAATGCAGCTTCCTCTATGAAGGTTTCAGCAACAGAGAATGCAGGAGGAATCTTAGGTTACGCTAAGATGACCAGTGTCGGTGATGTCCTCGGTGGAACAGTTACAGCAGCAGACTATATGCGTTTTGAGTGCAAGGACTGTTCCGTAAACGGAGGCTCTTCCGGGCTTACGGTTACTGCGTCAGATCAGGAAAATGGTCGTGCAGGAGGTGCTATCGGTTATGGAACAGGTGGAGAAGTAAGGAAAACATCCGTCACAAATCTGAATTCCGTAACGGCCGGAAAGTGTGCCGGAGGTTTTGCCGGGTATTTCGGAAGCGGCACCCTTGCCAATGTTGGAGGTATTAAACTTCTGGGATTACCGCTACTAAAAATTGACAGCCTTCTTTCTGTAGGTCAGATGATTGAGACGTTTGCAGTTGAAAGTACTGTTTCAGGTGTTGCGTCAGGATATAGTGTGTCTACCCAAAATGAGAAAGGTTACAGCGGTGGCTTTATTGGAGAATGCATCAGTGGACGAGCAAGGGACACAAAGATCAGCAACCTGAAAACGGTTACTGCATCCGCAGCATCAGGAAAAGCCGGTGGATTTGCAGGTTTTGCCAAAGCCGGAGATGCATTAAGTGCCGGAGATTCTACTACATCACAACTGACAGGAATCGAATTGGAGAACCTGCTAGGCGTTGTCAGTGCCCTGAGACCGGAGTTCAATAATACTTCTATTGCATATGTTTCGAATGGTTCTGACCCTCAGGTATCCGCTGATATGGCGGGCGGTTTTGTGGGAGATGGACAGGCAGTAGATATCAATTATGGAAACAACAATTCCGGATTTAAAGCAGACACAGACACGAATCCATCTTCGAGTGAATCTACAGATGAAAAGAATAGTGAAGAAGCAGATTTCATTTCAGCAGTCACGAATAGCGAGGATGGAACAACAGAAGGTGAGACTGGTGCGATTGCAACAACAAATATTACCGGACTTTCCTATATAAAGGGAACCAGCTATGCCGGAGGCTTTGCCGGAAGATTGATGCCCGGTGATGTGGCACAGACAGGTTCTATTAAGTTACTGGGGCTCTTAAATGTAACTCAGCTTCTCAGTGTCATGGATGTGGCATATCCGAGGATTTCCGATTCTTCTATTGAAGGAAACAACTTAGTCGTAACAGCATCCGGAAAAAATGATGATGTGGCGCTTGGAGATGCCGGAGGATACATCGGTAATGGAAAAGCAGTTATGGTTAAAAACTCTGATGTGACTAATGTAAAAGAAGTCACAGCGCCGTATCATGCCGGTGGCTATATCGGAATCATGCGGTCCGGAAGTGCAGCGGAGGCAGGAGATGCCACAGGAGATCTTTTGAACAGTGTCCTTGGTAAGATTCTGAGTCTGAAAGAGTTGGCGAGTGTCTTGCAGGCTGCATCCAGCAAAATTACAAATTGCAAAGTTGCTGGTACCGCAGATGGATTGACTGTTACAGCTGACAACGGATTTGAAAACGCAGAAGGCTATGCAGGTGGCTTCGTTGGAGAGATGCAGAGCGGTCATGTAGATAATTCAGCAAATGCTGTTGATTCCGGAAAAGGAACGGCAGTAGAAAATCTTCTGAAAGTAGAAGGCCTTCGTTATGCCGGAGGCTTCGGAGGTCTGGTAAAAGCCGGAGCGGTTGCAGAGATTGGATCTAAATCATCAATTCTTACAAAACTGGTTGATCTGACAGGATTACTATCCCTGGTCAATGCTTTTGTTCCGGTGATCAGTAATGCCAGTGTTAATTCTGTAGAAAAAGGGTTTACCGTTACCGTTACAGGTACTCTTGAAAAAGATAGCACCAACGATGCGGATGCCGGAAGTGCCGGAGGCTTTATCGGATGCGGAACTGGTGTACAGATCAGCAATTCCGATGTAAATAAATTGCAGCATACAGGTGTCAGTGAGCCGAAGAATCTGCAGCAGGAAGATGGTAGCAGTTATTACGGAAATGACAGTGCATATGCGGTAAATGGTTATCGTTATGCCGGCGGCTATATTGGTAAAGCTGCTATGGGAAGTACGGCAGCCATCGGTGGAGCAAGCGTTCTGGATCATGTTCTTTCTACGACAGGACTGTTATCAGCACTGACTGTAGTTGCATCTATCATAGACAGCTCAGATGTTTATGGAGCAACAGGCGGATTTAATGTTCTTGCAACAGACGGAGACGGTGTTACGGGAAAAGCCGGTGGATATGCAGGAGAACTTCTTGGAGTTCAGATTCAAAATAGTAATTCTTATAATTTTGCACATATCATAGGGCGTGAAAGTGCCGGTGGATATGTTGGAATCATGGAGCCGGGGAATGCGGCAGATGTGGTAAATGGATTAAGTGCTCTTGGAGGACTGATCAAGGCAGATAATCTTCTTGGCGTTTTACAGGCATTTGTTCCTGTGATCAAAAACAGCGAAACAACCTGTGTACCTTGTGGAGGTGCTGTGAGGGCTCAGGCTGAAAGTGATGACAGCATTTACCGTGGACTTGCAGGAGGATATGCGGGTTACAACTATGGCGGTCAGATCTGGGGAAACAATACGGATAACTGGAAAGGTGCTGCATATACAGGAACCGTAAGAGAATGTGCGGCCTATCGTATCCGTTCCGTATATGGAACGGAATATGCTGGAGGCTATACCGGACTGATGCGGTGTGCGAATGTTGCAGACACAGGAAGTCTGAAGGTTTTATTCGGTCTTATCAAACTAGATAATCCGCTGACGCTTCTTCAGGCAGTGTATCCGACAGAAAAGAATACAGCTGTTTATGGACCGCTTCGTGGACTGGATACGGATACCTGGAATAAGTGGGTTGGTGCTGTCGGTTCTTATGGAAGTTACGGTAATAAATTACAGGCACTTGGTGAAGTCAATGATCAGAATCAGTTAAATGAGATTATTTCCCAGTATGCATATGGATACGCTGTTACAGCAGGACGGAGCATTCTGGCAAGTAAAGCAACACAGGGTGGTTCTGCCGGAGGCTATGTGGGTCGGATGGAAGGAGGAGCCGTTACAAACGGTACTGCTGTAGATCTTCAGTTGGCAGAGGCTTATAGATGCAGTGGTGGATTTGCTGGTGAGATGCTTACAGGTTCTGTGGCAAACACAGGTGACGTTTCACTGGCAGGCCTTAAGATTATAGGTGCAGACAGTCTGGCAGCATTAAAAACCTTTGTGCCAGTCGTGAAACAGTCCCATGTGAAAGGATATCGTTCCGGTGCAAGGATCAAAGCAACCGGTATTGCAGACAAAGATCCGGCAGGATTTGCCGGAGGCTATGTGGGAAGAATGATCGGCGGCCAAATCTGGGGAGATGAAACTTCCTCCTGCAGTATCACAAATTTAAGGCGTGTAGATGGAACTTCCTATGTAGGCGGTTTTGCCGGAAAAGTAGATCCGGGTAGTGTGGCAGCTATTGATACAGCTACAAAACAGGGACTTTTGAATAAACTTCTGGATGTTCTTATGGTAAATGCTCCGGCAGAGCTGATTAAGGTTCTGAATGCTACTGTTTCCACCATCCGCTGTGCATCTGTGTCAGCCTGGGATGACTGGGGCGTGATCGTAAACGGAACCTATCAAAATGGAAACAATACAGGGTATGCAAAAGCAGCTGGAGGATTCACAGGAAGTCTTTGTGGAGCAGTTCTTGGCGAGAAGGATAAACCGGAAAGCGGAATCCGTGCAGACAAGATTCGCTCTGTAGTAGCCGGTGAATATGCCGGAGGATGCTTCGGTATTGCGGATGTTTCCGGTGCTGCAAATATTAGTGCCAATGGTGAGACCTCTGTCTTACAGTATCTTTTAAAGCTTGGAAAAACCGATGTGCTGGATGCATTCCGAAGCTATGTATATTACGGAAATGTCACAGGAAGCCCAGATGCAGGGCTTGGCGTCAGTGCTAACACAGCAACAGATGCAGGACAGAATAATCAGGTTACATACAGCGGAACAGCTGGAGGATTTGGTGGTTCACTGTTAAATGGATCTGTCAAAAACAGCACTGTAACAGGATTAAATTATGTAACTGGACTGAACAGCGTAGGTGGCTTTGTAGGATACTCCGGAAAAAGCGGAGTTATAAAAATGGAGAAGCTGGATGTGCTGGGAGATAAATTTGGACAGCTTCTTGGCGGTGCCCTCGGCGTTTTGGATATTTTTGGTTCCCACATAGATGACAGTAGCGTGACAGGAGTACCTGGTGGTTATACCGTTTTGAGTAAAGGCGGACAGGAGCAGATTGCAGGAGGCTTTATTGGTTACGCAAATCTTGCCAGAATGTCAGGTTGTAGTGCCGGAGATGCCAAAAATCAGGAAAATAGTCTGAAACTGGTAGAATCCGGTGGAACAGCCGGAGGCTTTGCCGGAAGAACAAGCTTTGCCTATCTTGCAGATGTAAAACTGGATTCCACAGTGGTGGATGCATTATTCGTAGTTCTGGATCAGCTTGTAAGGGCATTGTATTTGGATAAGATTCAGGATTCCGACTTGTTGCATATTAATCTTGGAATTGTGAAGGTTGATGCACTGTACGATGGAAATCTCATCCATGTGAATCTGCTTGGACTGGATATTTCTGTTGGGCTATCTAAAAAGTCTGATGATAACAATCAGCAGACAGATTTTGCAATCATTAAGATCGGAGATTCCTCTATTAAGCTTCCATGTGACAAAAACGGAATCATAACGAAAGATAATGATGTAAAGTCCAACATCAGTGTCAACCTGATTAAGGCAAACAGGACAAAAATTACAGACAGCAATGTATATGGAATCAATACGGGATACGATGTCTATGCCGGCGGAGCAGGAAATGATGCGGATGGTTCTGCAAATGATGGACGAAGCGGAGGTTTTGTTGGATACAACGATGAAGGACTGCTGAAGAATAACAATATGTACTACTGTGATGTGGTCCGTGGAACATCTAAGCTGGTGGGACCATTCAGTGGAAAAAGTGATTTGGACTCTGTATATGACTTTAATACAAAAGCAGGTGTAGAAGGTGAGAATAACAATTATCGTATTTACCGAAAACCGGCGATTAGTTTTGATGAGATCAAAAAGAATTCGAAACTTCTGACAGATACGTTCAGTCAGGAAAATGGATGGAGCATCTTCTCAGTAAAACATGTCGTGCAGGTAGATGAGTATAACACATTGCAGAATGCAGTTATGGCAACAAAAGATTCTTCTGAAACAGCAGATCTGAATGCTTATGTATCAGATGCAAAAGCCGTTCTGATGTCAGATACCAAAACGACAGTAAATACAGGTGATAGCACATCACCGGAACCATCAGATGCACAGGATCCATGTGATGAATATATAAATCTGACCATTAATAAGGTATGGAAAGATTTCCGGAATATGGACAACATCAGACCAGACACTATTAAGATTACAATTTCCAGAAGCTGGACGGATGCAGAAGGAACAAAACATACAGAAGTCGTGCCAAACTATGAAAACTATGAAATAAAAGGTGATATCTCAAAATCTACATGGCAGAAAGTGATTGAAACTCTTCCAGCCTACATAAAAGATGATGCAGGAACTCCGCATTATTACAAATATTCTGTTACGGAAACTGAAATAAAAGGATATACAACTACAATCGAAACTTCTAAAGATGGATTTACCTTCACGATTATCAACCGGCATTTTGCACTGCTTCCGGATACCGGCGGCGAGGGCATTATGATGTTTATCATAGCAGGTGGCCTGTTGTTAGCGTTCCTGCTTTATACCGGACGCAGAAGGAAACGGAAACAGACGATGTAGGAAAGGGGGAGCAGGGGCATGAGAGAGATATGGCTGCGTGGGGAACTTCCACCGTAAAGGCTGAAAGAATCCCGAGCGAACCAATAAAAAATCAAAAGAAAGTGAGAAGAGGAATATGAAGAAATTAGTATCAAGATTTATGGCAGTTCTGATGGCAATGATCATGATACTGTCCATGAGCATGACTGCATTTGCAGCAGAGGATGCAACAAGGTTAACAGGTACTGGTAAACTGACAGTCAACAATACAGTAGAAGGAAAGACTCTGGATCTGTATCAGATTTTTACAGCAACAAAAAATGAAGCGGGCAATGTAGCATACACATTAAATCCTGAATATGAAGGATTCTTTAAGGCAAATGTAAATGGAGCTTCTGCATTAACAGGCGAAACATTAAGTGAAAAAGCTTATGAATATGTTAAAACACAGGTTGGCGAAGATGGAAAGAACGGTGTAAATTTTGCAAAAGCAATGCTTACATGGATTCTTTCAAATACTAGCACTGTAGATGCTACTCATAAAACTGTAACCACAGCAACTGGTTCTACAGAAATTGCTAATCTGGCATATGGATACTATGTAGTTTATCCATTAGGTGCAACAGATACCTCAGCAGCACCTGGAACTGGTCAGGATTATACATCCGTAGCATCTTTAGTTAGCGTAACAGATACTAATGCTACAGTTAACATGAAGAGTAATTACCCGACAGTAGACAAGAAAATTATTCCAGCACAGAGTGGAAGTGGACTTACAGTTGGTGCTATTGTGAATCCTTCATGGGAAGGCAATCACCAGATGGAATTAGATGACGAAAATGAGTCTGAGGACACCATTGCACCACATGGTGCAGCGGATGAAAAGAAAGCTGGGGATTTTGCGATTGGTGACACCGTTACTTACCAGCTGACTTCTAAAGTACCGGATATGACAGGATATAATTCTTATACTTTTAAATTTACCGATACATTATCAAAAGGATTAGACTTAAAAGCAATTCTGTCTGTAAAGGTTGGAGATACAGAACTCAAAGCAGGTAAAACAGGAGATAACACATACTTACCGACATATACGACAAATGACAATGGAACACATACACTAACTATTAGCTTTAATGACTTTTATAACAACTTTAAGAATCGTACAGGCGAGACAATCACAGTTGTTTATACTGCAACTTTAAACAAAGATGCTGTTATCGGTATGAATCCAAATACCAACAAGGCGGTTGTTGAGTACAGTAATGATCCGAAGTCAGGTGGAACAGGTAAATCTGAGCCAAGCATCGTAGATGTACATACCTTTGATTTCACAATTTATAAATATTATTTAAAAGACCAGAGTAATAAAGAAGATAAGACTGCACTTGCAAAGGCAGAATTTGAGCATTACAAGGCAAACGAAGCAGGCGATGCAGCAGATACAAATGCTAAGATTAATATTGTTAAAGTAAAAGAGGGTGAATATCGTCAGGCAACACCTGAGGAAGCTGTAGCAGAAGTTTTCAAATCCGATGTAATCGTATCTGGTACCGACGGAAAAGTTCTTGTAAAAGGTCTTGATGCCGGAACTTATTACTTAAGAGAGACAAAAGCTCCAGACGGATACAATAAGCTTCTCAGCGACATCAAGGTTGAGATTAAAGCAACTTATGGCGAAGATGGAAAACTTGTAAGCTATAAAGTAGATTACACATACAATGGAACTACAACACCAGGTGTTGCAATCACAGAAAAAAATAACTCCCCAGAAGTACCTGTAGAAAACAAAACAGGTGCACAGCTTCCATCCACTGGTAGCAAGGGAGCACTCATGGTAACACTGGCTGGTATCGTTCTTTTCGGTGTATTAACAGCAAGCAAAGCTTTTGGCAAAAAGAAAGCAAAAAACTAAGACATTCTGATGTTTAAGAATGGATAAAAAGACAGTTCATCTTCCCGGTATCGTACCGGGAGGATGTCTGCTTTTTCTGAAATGTCCAGTGTGGACTGGGTATTTCAGAAGAAACAGACGAAAAGGTGAAAGGTATTATGAAGAAAGTAGTAAAAATACTAAGAGGAATTGGATATCTGGCGGCATTTTCTTTAATCCTGTATCCGGTAGTGAGCAATTACATCAATCAGATGAACAGCACAACGATTGCTACAGATTATGAACAGGAAGTTTCTCATCTGTCGGAAGAACAGGAAAATGCCATGATCGAGCAGGCACAGGAATACAATGAAAGCCTGATTGGAATTGGTTCCATAGCAGATCCATTTTCAGAAAGCAATGAAAACCAGACAGAAGATGATGAGTATAACAAACTTTTGAAAATTGATGATACTGGAATGATGGGATATATTGATATCCCAAAGCTTGATGTTGTTCTTCCGGTTTATCATGGAACATCCGAAAAAGTACTGCAGTCAGGTGTAGGACATCTGAAAAACACCTCGCTTCCGGTAGGCGGTGAGAGCTGTCATGCGGTATTATCCGGACACCGTGGACTTGCAAATGCCAAGATATTCACCGACCTGAACAAGATGGAGGTTGGAGATGTATTTTATATTAAAGTTCTTCATCATACCTTTGCCTATCAGGTGGATCAGATTCTGACAGTATTGCCATCAGATACAGATTCTTTACAGATTGAAAAGGGCAAGGATTATGTAACACTGGTCACATGCACTCCTTATGCAGTTAACACGCACAGACTGCTTGTACGTGGCACTAGAATTCCGTATGAAGAGGCACAGAAGATAGATGAGGAAGTTGGTCTTCAGCGCACAATCCCATTCAATGTGATTCTATTGATTGTTGGAATTGTTGCTTTCATCATCATATGGGTGAGCATTAAGTTACATAAACGCAGGAAGGAGAAAAAACATGAGCAGAATAAGTAAACGTAAGCGAATATATATGTGTATGGCCAGTGTGATGTGTATGCTTTTACTCCTCATTCCGTTACCTGTGTCTGCGAATGATCTGGGAAGTATATTATTAAAAGCAACTGTTGAAGATGAGACCACGGTATATAAGCTAAGTAATACTGAATTTACGATGTATCAGGTTGGAACATATAAAAACAATTCATGGGCATTAGTGAGTGAGTTTGCAAAGTCTGGAGTCATATTTGATTTTGATGATTCTTCCGCTCAGGCAGAAGCTGCAAAAAAACTGGAAAAATATGTACAGGATAACAACATCAAAGGAATGTCCGGAAAGACCAACTCAGACGGAGAAGTTATGTACAGAGATCTGGAAAAAGGAGTGTATCTTTTTGTCCAGACACAAAAAACACAAATTAGCAATCAAGTATATCAAAGCGAACCTTTTATCATAACAGTTCCAGGTAATTATGATGGTCAGATAATTTGGAATGTAACGGCAGAACCTAAATTTAAAAATGAATCGATACCACCAATTACCACGAATACGCCACCAGTTTCAGAAGAACCATCAGGTGATAATAGCAGTCATACTCCAAATGTAAAAACGGGAGATGATACGAATGTAATTATGTGGCTTTCTTTAATGGGAATATCCTTAGTCATATTTAGTATTTGTAAAAGAAAAGTCCATAAATAATATGAGAAGATCGGGAAATCCCGCTTTTTTCGTTTAGTTACTCAACTGGCATAAGCCAAAGATAAATACCTCCGGAGGTGCACCGTATGGTGTCACCTAGGAGGAAATAGATCTGAAACCTTGGGAGGATTTGGAAAAGAATAATTGAGTTGTCAGTGCAATCCTATTTATCTCTTGTGACAGAAATAGGTTCCCGTTTTGCTGGAAGTAAGTCTGAACTGATCTCAGGAGCATAGAGCAGTGCTGTAAAATTCTGTCTAATGATATCTAGCGTCTTTTGTTTTTTCTGCAATTCCTGTATTTCCCGGACAGTAGCAGCCTGTTCAGATTCAAGATTTTCAATTTGCTTCTGGATTTTATTAGAGCTTGGGATTTTGGTAACACCGAGATCCTGAAGCTCTTTTTTTAGTGAATCGTGGAGTTGGTATTCTGCTTGATGTTTGGTCCGGTATGCTTTTGGATTTTTAGCAGATTTGCAATCTTCAATCACTTTACGGCAGAGCCGGTAAGAATCACAATGTTTTTGAATGACTTTCTGCGTGTTCAGTTCATTGTTGATTTGTGTTATTCTCTGTTCAGCCGCTTTAACAGAAGCATCAACATCAGAAACATGCTGTTGAAAATCTTCATAATTCAGCAGATTATTTTCAGAAAGATAGTTGAAGGTGCGGGTTGCCTCTTTTAGATTATTTAGTTTTGCCCAACGTTCAAATCCTTCTCGATTGCCGGTTGTAACATAAGTGGAAATATTGATATACAGGCGAGCATCTCTGGACGGATGCTTTGGAGTTTTCACTTTGCTACGATTTTTTGCCAGACGGATGCGGACATTTTCTTCGCTATAATAACTTCCGAGAGATTTCATGTAAGTGAAGTCCTTCTGCTCCGGTGCACGGAAGGACAGGTGTTTTCCTTGGCGGACTTCATATCCGGCTAACTGCATTTTTTGTAGAAATTCCTCATAGTTGATGGAAGTCCAGATTGCCTTATCAACTGCAACACGTAGCTTGACTTTCCAACTGGTGCCATGATGATATTCCATGTTCTCTTTATAGCTTTTTCCTTTTTCTCCGGTTGGCATACTGGTGGCAAGTCCATTTTCCTGGCAGATGCGATTACTGATCCGGCAGATTTTATGGTAGCTCCGCTTATTGGAAATGATCATTAACGCCCATTGTCACTGTAACCTGTTGGATGAATCTTGTATTCAGGTCGCAGTTTATGATGACAGACTGGAGGTGACTTCTCCGGGTGGATTATATAACGGATTAACTTATGAGGAAGTCATGAATGGTCATTCGAAGATCCGGAATAAAGGCATTGCCAATATATTCAGTCAGATGGGACTTGTAGAAGCATGGGGAAGCGGAATAAAAAGAATCCTTAATGCTGCAGAAGAGTATGGACTTTCGAAGCCGAGATTTCAGGAATTCGATAATATGTTTCGGGTAGAGCTGTTCCGTAGTTCATTTCCGATGACAAATGGAAAAGAAAGCATCGGAGAAGCATCGGAGGTAGTGTGGAGAACAGACCTCAACAATACACAGCAAAAGATTATAAAGTTACTTTCAGAAGATCATCAATTATCAGCAGTTAAGTTAGCTAAAAAAATTGGGGTTGCCAGTCGAAATATTGAGAACAATATTAAGAAGTTAAAAGAGTATGGTATTCTTATAAGACATGGATCTCCAAAGAATGGTTACTGGGAGATTGTTGATAAAGATCTACAGGAGTGAGAAGTAAATTAGTCTAAGATTAGTCCAAGAGAATATATAGATAAATAACAAAAATAGATTGACATTTTGTAGTA
>ENA-OOXP01000957-OOXP01000957.1-human-gut-metagenome-genome-assembly--contig:-NODE-957-length-20054-cov-2.241312_pt1 | contig 20054 bp, 10 predicted proteins | sample MGYA00241591_ERZ501351 | MGnify/ENA primary metagenome ERZ501351 (study PRJEB25962, sample SAMEA1968361) | human gut metagenome | biome: human gut; feature: human-associated habitat; material: faeces...
GTAGATGAGTGTTTTGTATATATTGATAATCAGGAAGATTTTACTAGATGCCTTTATCCACAAAGTGGAAAGAATGTAAAAGGTAATTTCTTGATACCTTTCGGAAAACATCGAATTAAATTGAATATAGAAATTGATGATGGTAAATCATATACATATCCGATTGAACTATGCAATGCTTTGGTAACCTTAAAGAACGGTGAAGCAAGTACGGTGCTCTACGATAGAATTATTCTTAAAAGAGCGGATTCTTCTTTCACAAATTCAGCCTTTACTGTTGAATTTGATGTAGATTTTCCTTATACTGAAAACAATGATTACACATTAGATATTACATTAGGATTTTATGATGAAACATACGACGATGGTTCTTCAGGTCCTTATGTAAACGGAAATGTTAGTGTTAATACTTATTATCAATGGAGATCCATTTTTGAACCAGCTAGGCCAACTGATATTGACTTTGTTCTTGGAATTGTATATAATTCTACTCAAAAAGAATATTGTTATAAAGGGTATTGTGAACAAGACTTTTCTATAGATAGGAATGGAATGGCTGTTAATAATGTAAGTTGGCATAAAATGGTAAGATTACCAAATGGTGATGATATTGGCTATAAATTATATTTAATAACAGGTATATGGGCTAAATTACAGTCAAATATTGATACTATGATTGGCGAAACAGAAGTTTCGTGGTATTCAGCTTATTATAGAGTAGAATGGGATGACGGAGAATATTCAGAATGGTATCCCATAGATGAATTAGACGAATCTTCAGTTGGGATAGATGCTACTATTGATTATTATCCCAACATTGAGATTGTATGTTTCAACACCAAAGAAATTCAGGATGCTTATGTATCACAATGGGGCATTGTACCTTAATAACTAAAAAGTCTTGATTTTTACGTATAAAGATGAGGATCAATATTAAAATAGATATTCAACTACTGATTACGTAAATAGCAAAATAATTAAGTATACTTGACAACGGATATACAATTTTTTAGGTTTGAATTTAATTTATTAATCAAATGAGTATTTATTAATTATTTTATATAAAATGAGAAACACAGCAACTTTTCAAAAAAAGGCATGTCCAATTGCCGTGAGATGCTTAACAAGCATTTTATATTTCTTTTTGTTTTCACTCTCGTCGTTAGCGGCTTGCGTGGATAAAGAACCTGTAGATGAGGAGGATGCAGATCCTGCTATCAATCCTTACAGTTCATATCTAGAGGAGGAAGAAAGTGGTGGTAATACAAGTTCTGGTCCGGCATTTCCTGTCTTAGCCAATTATGCACCGGCATTTCCGGGTGCAGTAGGGTATGGTAGAAACGCTGATGGTGCACGTGGTAGTAACAACCGGGAAATTTATGTAGTAACTAATTTGAATAATAGTGGTGCTGGATCGTTAAGAGATGCTGTTAGTCAAGCAAACAGAATTATAGTGTTTAACGTGTCAGGTGTGATTGATTTGAATAAAGAAGTACTTGTGTTTAAGGACAATCAAACAGTCTTGTTTCAGACAGCTCCCGGTGATGGCATCGAACTTTATAATGGTAGGACTTCTTCCACCAATGCAAATAATCTGATTGTACGTTATATGCGTATGCGTACTGGTCGCCAGGTTAGTGGCAGTGACAACATAGACGCAGGAGGAGCTGCCTATGGGCATGATCAAATTTATGATCATTGTTCTTTCACATGGGGAACAGATGAATGTTTTTCACTCAATAATGACAAGCAACCGAAAGGTCTCTATAACATAACATTGCAGAATTCAATTTTAGGACAAGGATGCCAGAATCATTCTTGTGGAGGTTTAGTTCAAACTAGTGATGAAGAAGGAGTTACTGTTCCGAAATCTATTTATTGATAATAAAACTCGTAATTTTAAAGTGAAAGGATTGAATCAATTTGTTAACAATGTTATCTATAATTGGGGAAATGGAGCGGCTTATAATATGGGGGGGGAATCTTCAGGGCACTCTAACACAGTTATTGAAAATAATTATTTTATCAAAGGACCAGCTTATACATGGGTGAATACGTCATATCCTATAGAAACTACAGATAAGAGTATGTTCGATGATGAAACGAAATATCATTATAATGGAATAAGTAGTGACAATAAAAATTATTTGGTAGATACTTATCAACAAGTAAATCCAACTAAACCTTTTATAGGTGGTAATGGTGATGGTGATTTTGATACTTATTGTGTAGGTAATTATTATGATAACGATAAAGACGGCACATTAAATGGATTCGAAATCACTCAGGGTAATTGGCAAACCTATTGTAGTGCCACTCCTGTCTTTCTGAGTAAACCAGATAGCCAACATTCGGAAATCAGCATAAAAACTAGTGCTACAGAAGCTTATCATTGGATTGTTAAAAATGTTGGACCGGTTTTACCCAATCGTGATTTGGTAGATAAATTCATGATTGATGAACTGACTTCATTAGGTACTAAAGGAACAATTTTTAGAAATCAAAACATAGAGACACAATACCCTCTTGCCAAGACTTGGCAAAATATTAATGTTGGCACTGCTAGAAAAGATACGGATGGCGACGGCATACCCGATGATTTTGAGGACAAATGGGGGCTAAATAAAAATAATGCAGGAGATGCCGTTCGTATTGCAGAGAACGGATATACGATGATTGAAAACTATGCTCTTTCACTCGAATTCCCAGATGAGTATGAAAAGGCTTGGAATGAAGCATACGGTGAATAAATAGTGAAATACAATAAATAATGAAGATTATACATTATCAATTAATCTGAATTTTGAATAATGATAGAGAGAACTCCTAATTTTAAATTAATAAAAAAAATGAACAACAAAGTATTTTTACGGAGAATGCTTTGGCTGCTATGTCTTCCATTACTCTTAACTGCATGTAAAGATAGCATGGATGAGCACTATGAAGTACCTGATTGGGTAGCAGACAATGCATGGGAAGTGTTAAGTTCCGGTGAACACGGAAACTATTCTATTTTCTTGCAGGGGCTAGAGATTGCTGGCTACAAGCAAATGCTGGAGGGTAAAGCAATTTTAACTATTATTGCTCCAGACGACGATGCTTTTCAAACTTATTTGAATAAGAGAGGATTTACCAGCATCAGTGATATGCCTGTTAACGAAGTGAGTAAATTGATTGGGTACCACGTGCTCTATTATTCTTATAATAAGGAGAAACTAGTCAATTTCCGTCCAACAGGAAGTACGGAAACGGAAGAGGAGCAGAACATAAAAGCAGGATTGTATTACAAACACCGCACAAGAAGTAGCGATGCTCCTACTGTTGAGACAACCCCTACAGGGGCTTCTGTCATGGTGTATCACTTAGAACGTTATTTGCCTATATTTTCCTACCGTTATTTCCAGACGAAAGGTATAGATGCTAAAAATAATTACGAGGCTTTCTACCCCAATTCTACTTGGACGGGAGATGATGGTTTCAATGTATCTAATGCATCTGTAAAAGAATATGGAATTATTGCTAATAACGGCTATATTCATGCTGTTGATCGAGTCGTTGAACCGCTAGAAACGATTTATACGGAACTGAAAAATAAAGAAAAATACTCGACTTTCCTTGATTTGTATGATTCGTTTGGCGTTTACGTTGCAGATGATGAATTGAGTAAGTCATATGCTAAAGCATACGGAGTGGATACGCTCTATCAGTATCAGCATGGGGGATTGCCAAATATTGCTTGTGAATGGCCTACAAGCAGCTATTTGAATTTTACGGCGTTGACAGCTCTTTCTTATAGTATTTTTGCACCGTCAAACACTGCTATTAATAGTTTCTTTGATAGCTTTTGGAAAATCGGTGGTTATTCTTCTATGCAGGAAGTAGATGCGCTAGCGTTGAATTATTTCCTCTATCAATTTATTTATGGAGGTAGTATGTTATTCCCTGAAGAGTTAGGAGACGATGAATTGAAGAATTTGGCGGGCTCATCTCTTAATATTAATCCTGCTGCATTGAATGAAAAAACGATGTGTGTTAATGGTGCTCTCTATGGTATGGATGAAATTAAGGAACCTAGCACATTTGCTTCCGTTATCGGACCTTTGTTTCAATATAAAAGTGCACGTTCTTTTCTCTACGCATTGTTAGGGAGTTCACTGTTCTCTTCTTATGTGTCTGACTTGAGTAAATATATTGTCTTGGTTCCTACAGCCGAACAATTTGAAGCCTCTGGCATTCGGACGGTTTACAGTACACAGGGGTTGGAAGCAGAAGGAGATGATGGATGGGCGGAAATCAGCAATACTGCCAAGCAAAATATCGTGTATTTGCATTCAGCTAGTATCTCGAGTGAACAATCAAGTGAATTACCAGAAAGAGGAACGCGTGTGATTCCTACGGAGTCTACCTGGAACTACTGGTTCGTTAAAGATGGAAACATCACTTGTAGCTCAACTTTCAATCAACAGTTGAATCCTCAGTTCAATGGTACAGTTTTTACACCATTTACTAAACTTAAAAATGGAAGTAACGGAAGTACATATAGCTTTGATGCTGAACAATTGTTTGCAGCAGAGAGCGGGGATTTGGCTTATAACATTGCTATCTGTGCGGATCACAATTATCCCTATTACTGTTTTGCTCAGTTATTGCGTGAGGCAAATCTTATATCCAATCAGATTATGATGAATTTATTTGGTAAAGGACGGTTCGTTGCATTTATCCCGACTAACGATGCTATAAAGCGGGCATTGGCATCAAATAAAATTCCAGGAGCGATTGATGCTTCATTTGATGCTGAAGGTAAGTTAAGTGGTACATTTGATGCAAAAGAATTGGCAAATTATTTGAATTCCTATTTTATTACTGCTGCTCAAAACGTTATTCCATCTTATCCGTATATAGGATCCGATTTTAAAAATGGGCGTTATTGGAGTGAACGTGTGGTACAGACGGAAGGAGCTACTGCACCGCAGCTAATTTATACAGATAATGGAACTTCACTAAGTATCCAATTGGAAGGTGGAAACAAATGTCAAGTGGTATCAGATTACGATTACTTCCCATTTGCATACGAAGGAGGTTGTTTCCATCTGATTGATGATGTCTTTTGATTAACAGAAAAACAGAGATTATGAAATTATTAAAATACATACTGATTGCTATCGTATTCGCAGCAACTACTGGCGAAGCTTTCGGACAAGCGAAAGTCCTCTCTGGAAAAGTGACCGAGATGTTCGGGACGACAGCAGAACCTATGATAGGGGTGAACGTAAATATTCTCAACTCCCAAAACCGTTCTTTAGGTGGTACTGTCACAAATCTGGACGGTATTTATAACCTTCCGATCCCGAATGAGAACAATCTGATCATCGTTTTTTCTTATATTGGAAAAAAGAGTGAAAGAATCAAATACAACGGTCAGACACGGTTGAATGTTGTCCTAAAAGATGATACACAGACCATTAATGAAGTTGTTGTGCAAGGAAAACGAATCGAACGGAATGACTTAGGTATCAGTGCTAGAGAACAATCTTCTGCAACGCAGAAGGTTAGTATGGAAGATTTGGTGGCTGTTGCTCCTGTAACTTCCATCGAAGATGCCTTGCAAGGACAGCTCGGTGGTGTGGATATTGTATTAGGTGGTGGCGACCCTGGAGCACGTGCTTCCATACAGATTCGTGGTGGTAGTACACTGAATGCTAATGCAGAACCACTGATTGTAGTAGATGGAGTTCCTTATCCGGCAGAAATTGATGATAATACTGATTTCTCTACCATCAATAATGACGATTTGGGTGCCTTGTTGAATATCTCTCCGCAAGATATTGAGTCTATCGAAGTGTTGAAAGATGCAGCAGCTACTGCCGTTTGGGGTACTTCCGGTGCCAACGGTGTATTGGTTATCAAGACTAAGCAGGGGGTACAAGGGAAAACACGTTTTAGTTTCTCATCCAAATTTTCCGCTAAGTTTGAGCCGGAAACCATTCCGATGTTGAACGGTAACCAATATTCTGCTTTGGTATCTGAAGCGTTGTGGAATAGTGCCAATTATATTGGTCTTGCCAACTCTACCAGCTACTTGCAAATGCTTTACGGTTCTCCTGAGATCGGTTATCAACCGGATTGGACATATTTTGACGAGTATAACCAGAATACAGATTGGCTGTCCGAAGTGCGTCGGAATACTCAGTCATGGGAAAATACGTTTTCTATGAGTGGTGGTGGTGAAAGAGCGACTTATCGTTTTTCTTTGGGTTATTTGGACGAAGGAGGTACGACTGTCGGAACCGATTTCAGCCGCTTGAATTCTTCATTGAATGTAAATTATAAGTTCTCTGACAAATTGAATTTTTATGCACAGTTCTCTTATACTCAATCTGAGAGAAATAATAACTATTATAATGTACGTGGGGAAGCTTTCCGCAAAGCACCGAACAAATCACCTTACTACATTGACGATGAGACAGGGAATCGTACATCACAGTATTTCAATCACAATGAAAATTCTACATTGGATCCTGCTTTTAATGGTGATAAGTACTATAATCCTATTGCTATGGCAAATGAGAGTGTCAACCGAACCATACAGCGGGAAAGTAAAATGAATTTTCGTATTAAATATGACATTTTGAATGGACTGACTTATGAAGGATATGTTAACATGAATATCCGTAATACTAAAGGGCGTATGTTTTTGCCACAGGTGGCTACTGGTCTTGCATGGACAGACAAAATGTCAAATCGTAGTACGGATACCTCTTCTGACTTATTAACTATAAATACGGAAAATAAGTTGATGTATCGCAAAAACTGGAACGATAAACATGCAATTATCGCGACTGCAGTATTCCGTACTACGGAAACGAATAAATCCAGCTATGGAAGCGAAACTTCTGGTAACGTATCTTCAGGACTTGCTGATCCTACCATTGGAAGTGCTGTACGCAAAATTAGTTCTGGTGATTCCAAAACACGCAATATTAACGGTGTAGCTTTAATGAACTATACCTTATTGAACCGTTACATTATCAATGCTTCACTAGGTATGGAAAGCAATTCGACCATGGGTAAATCGGAACGTTTTGGTATGTTTCCTACTGTTGGTTTAGCTTGGCATTTGGCAGATGAGAAATTCATGGATTTTTCGAATAACTGGATGGATGAGTTCAAACTTCGTTTTAGTTTGGGACAGACCGGGAATTCAGCCAGTGGTGCTTCACTCTATCTGGGTTCTTATGCTTCCGGGAATAACTACATGGATATGAGTGCCATTACTCCGAGTTCTATGCAACTTAATAAACTGAAATGGGAAACAACAACCGAATATAACACAGGGCTTGATGCTACTTTCTTAAAAGGCAAACTTCGCTTTACTGTTGATGTCTATCAGAAATATGTAAAAGACCTGTTACAACCAAAGGTAAAGATGCCGACCACTATCGGTTATGGAAATGGTTATCAAATTAGCTACATGAATTCCGGGAAAATGACAAATAAAGGATGGGAATTCCGTGTTGACGCTGTTCCGTTCCAAAACAAAGACTGGCGTGTGGGAGTCTACTTCAATATTGCCCACAATGAGAATAAGATTACGGAAATGCCTGATAATTATATCGAAGAGAATTATACTTTCGGTAATGGTAATTACGCATATCGTAGAGAAGAAGGTCGTCCGATGGGATCGTTCTATGGTTATCGTTACAAAGGCGTTTAAAGACGCAACTTATGCACGTGACATTGAAGGTAACGTGATGAAAGATATTTCCGGTAATGCAATTGTTATGAGGAATGGATCATATACCGTGGCTCCCGGAGATGCAATCTATGAAGATGTAAATCATGATGGTGTTATCAATCAGTACGATATAGTCTATTTGGGTAATTCAAATCCGAGACTTACAGGAGGTGCAGGACTCAATGTCAGCTATAAGCAGTTTAAGTTATCTGCTATTTTCTATGGGCGTTACGGGCAGGATGTGGTTAACGCTACTCGCTTGAATAATGAGTCTATGCGTGGTATTGATAACCAAAGTACGGCTGTCCTCAGACGTTGGCGTAATGAAGGTGATCAAACCGACATTCCACGTGCACTTTATGGAGAGGGGTACAATACACTGGGATCTGATCGCTTTGTGGAAGACGCTTCCTATTTGCGTTTAAAATCCTTATCATTCACCTATCGTTTGCCGAAGAAAGCGATTCAGCGTTGGGGATTCAACAATATTGATGTGTACGTAACCGGATACAATCTTTTCACATGGACTAATTACACAGGGCAGGACCCAGAGGTAAAGACTGAGAATACGTATGCCAAAGATACAGCCACTACACCTGCTTCTATTCAACTTGTTGCTGGCTTTAATTTAAGTTTCTAAAAGATATACGAAAATGAAAAAAATATTTACTATATTGTTACTATTCGGTGGCTTATTAATGAGCGGATGCAGCGATTGGCTCGATGTACAGCCTAAAGATAAACAATCTACCGATATGTATTGGGAATCTTCCGAAGATGTAGAGGCAATTCTTGCACAAGGTTACAGTCGTTTGCGTGATTGCGTTCCCTATATCATAGATTGGGGGGAATTGAGAGGAAGTTCCGTTATTGTTCCGGTAAGGTCGACTCCGGCTGGTCAAATTCAGAATTTTACAGTATTGCCCAGTACATCAGCCGTTCAATGGGGAACATTCTATCAAGTAATCGGTATGGCAAATGCTGTATTGAAATATGCACCAGGGGTAATTGAGAAAGACGAGAGTTACTATCAATCGCAAATGGATTCACATTTGACGGAAGCTTATTTCTTGCGTGGACTGTCGTATTTATATTTAGTACGCAACTTTCGGGAAGTTCCTTTGATTACTGAACCTTATGTAGACGATGCCATGCCTACTGACGTGCCAAAGTCTTCCGAAGTGGAGATTCTGGAACAAATTAAAAGTGATGTACGTGCAGCATTGGCAACTGATGCCGCTAAAGAAACATTTAACGGAACATGGGCTACTAAAGGACGTGCTACCAAATGGGCTCTATATGCACTAATGGCGGAAACCTGTCTTTGGGCGGAAGATTATGAAGAATGTGTTACATACGCTGATTACTTGATTAACTCCACAGCTCCCATACGTCCCGTGTTTATGTCAACACCTGGACAATGGTACAATATGTTTTATCCTGGTAATAGTAATGAATCTATCTTTGAGATACAGTATGACGAAACGAATTATGCACAAGGAGGCGGAAGTCCGTCAAAACTTCTTCCTTATGGCTCTGATGTCACGGTCAATACTTATATGTATTCAGAACCGATGACTATCCGCTTGATAAATGAATTCTACCAAAATCAGGATGAAGTAAATCGTACCTATTATGGTTCGTTTGCTGGTATAACTTATACCAGCTATCCGGAAAATGGTATTATTTGGAAATACTCAGGGTTGGGTGTAGCCGATCGGGAAGCAGTACGTACAATTTTGGATGCCAACTATATTATTTATCGTATGGCAGATGTGATGTTGATGAAAGCGGAAGCTTTGATTCGTATTGGCGGTTCTGCCAATTGGACAGAAGCATTGGCTATCATAAATAGAATACGTGAACGTTCTGAGTTGAGACCACGAGATGAAGTCAGTGCGGAAAATATTAATGAAGCTACTGAGGAAATATTGTTGGAAATGTTGCTGGACGAGCGGGATATGGAATTTGCTGCAGAAGGAAAACGCTGGTACGATCTGTTACGATATGGCAAGCAACAGAACTTCAAATATAAAAGTCGCTTCAAAATACTTATAATGGAGAATAATCTTACCGCGGAAAGCAGATGGTTGGGCTCTGTTTTAGACAACGACAATGCTTGGTATTTGCCAATTCCTGCCAGTGACATATCCACCAACTCGTTATTGAAGCAAAATCCTTATTATGAATAATTAAATAACGATATGCAATGAAAAAAATGAAAAAAATATACTGGATGCTGTTCATTATTTTATGTGCAGCTTGCAATGATCCGTATGACGGAGATACATATGTTGTTTTCGATATGCAGCCTGCAGGAACTTATTTGTCCAACAGGTCAGACGACTTTTCCGAATGGATTCACATTATGAAGTATGCAGACTTGTACAATGCTGTAAATCAGGCAACACAGTCTTTTACACTTTTTGTACCTAATAATGCTGCTGTAAAAGAATTTTATAATCGAAAGGGAGTTTCTTCCATTGAAGATTTGGGTACAGAGTATGCACGTAGCCTAGTGTCCTATCACATAGTACAGGATACCATTAGTCAGGAAATTTTTATAGAGAAGGAAGGGGCATTAGCAAAAAGGACCGTTTCTGATGATGTCTTGATGGTATCTTTCGGAAGTGCGGAAGTTGGAGGTGGTGGTATGCAGTCTGTTTACCTGAATAATGAAGCTCATGTAATAGAGTTTGCAAATAAGGTATCTAACGGTTATGTATATGTATTGGAAAATACGCTGACGCCACTTACAGAAAGTGTATATGCTCGTATATCTGAAAGCGGACGTCCCTACACAATTCTGAAATCTGCAATGGATGCTACAGGAGTGGGTGCGGAATTAGATGTTATATATGATGATATAGTAGATGATTTGGGTCAGACCACTCAGCAGAAACGCAATTATACATTGTTGGCAGTATCGGACGATGTATTCAAGGAAGCAGGTGTCAACAGTTTGCAAGACTTGGTACAACTGTTAGGAGCAGGCAGTGATTATACTAATCCAGAGAATGTATTGTATCAATATGTAGCTTATCATGTTTTGGATGGAAGCTATGATTTGAGTAAATTACGTAGCTTTGATACACCGGACGCAACCTCCAAAATATGGAATACACTGAATGCTGGAAGCGTGATAAGAATCAGCAAAGAAGACAAGATATTCTATTTGAACTACAGGGATGAGAATCGAGCTTGTTTTGTAGAAGACTATTGTAATTTACAAGCTAAAAATGGTTATATTCATCAAGTTTCTTCTTACTTGCCTGTGGCGGAAGCCGAACCGGAAACTGTTTTGTTTGACGTATGCAATTATTCTATTATTGGCGATTGGATAGCGGCTGGTAACGGAGAAGATGGGATCAAATTCCAAGAATCTTTTGGTACAGCAGAGAAAAAGTGTGATGTTTCAGGTCTCAATTGTTATGAATATAGCCTTAATAATCCTTCTGGAACTTATGGTAGTTATTACAATGTCACTTATTTTACTACCCGAACCAATAATGGATGGAATACTGCAAATAATATGGATTTCCTGATGTTAAACTTGGGTAATACAGGTTGGGTTTCCATGCAAACGCCATCTATTATTAAAGGAAAGTACAAAGTGACATTACGATTTGGTTACGCCACTTCCATGGAATTTATAAGAACCAGTACAGGCGGCAGTAACGGAGGGAAAATGATTTTCAGCTTTGATGGAGAAAACTCTGTTACATGCGCTCCTTATACGACAGTTCCTTCTAAAACATTAGGATGTTATTCCTATGTGCTTTATTCTGAACTGGAATTTACAGAGACTTCTACTCACACTTTCCGATTAGTGATGAATGACCCTGCTGCAAGTAAAGACCCCAACTATCGTATACTTATTGATTACTTATTATTTGAACCTATATTTGACGAATAAATTATGAAAGCAAGAAAATATATATTTGGCATTGCTCTAATCGGATTGATAGGGAGTAGTTGTACCGACACATGGGATGAGCATTATGCCCAAGATACCAGTAAGGTGAATAATACGGAGATTTCTGTAGTTAATGCAACCATTACCGATTATTTGGCTCAGGAGCCTTCATTGAGCGATATGTACCAATTGTTTAACAAAACAGGTATGGTGGAGCAACTATTGGAGAAAGAACAGATGTACACTATTCTAGCTGTAGAATCAGGTATTGCAGCAGGGGATGATCCTATATATACTGCTCAAACCTATATTTCTGATGCATCCATCTCTCCTTCTAATTTGGAAGACGGACAGCGTATTTTGATGTGGAGTGGTAAGTATCTAAATATTTCTACCACTTCTCCTGAGACTAGAGCAGTTGCCGGTGTTCGTTTCAACAATGCAAATGTTACTAAAGTTATTAAGCTAACCAATGGATATTTGTATTTATTGGATCAGGCTGTAGAGTCTCCGAGAAGTCTGTATGAAATTATTGAGAATTTGGGAGACGATTATTCTATTTTTCGTAATATGGTCAGATCACGTTATGTCTTGACATTTGATAAAAATGCAAGTACGGTGATAGGAGTAGATAAGACAGGAAATACTGTGTATGATTCTGTATTTACCGTCAAAGCTCCTTATTTCGAGAATAGAAAATTCAACATCATGTCTGAGAATCTCACTGCTACTATGTTGCTCCCTTCCAATGATGTGGTGAATCAGGCCTTGAGTACCGCACGGAAAAATTTGGCTGATTGGAATATGGTACGCGCAGACAGCATCTTGGAGAATTGGGTGTTCCAAGCTGCTTTTTTTAACAGCGTTTATAGCAAGGAAGATTTTGAAACAAACGAAGATCTGACTTCTGTGTTTGATAAACAATGGCGTACTACTGTACAGGAAGTAGACCTTGAAAATCCGATTCCTATGAGTAACGGAACGGCTTACCGTGTCACAAAAATGAAAATACCGACTAACGTATTGATTTACCGTCTTAAGGAACTTTTCAGAAACTATGAATATCTGAGCGCAAGTGATAAAGAAAAGTATTTCAACACTACGAATCTTTCATTTGAAAAGATCAGTGAAACAGACGAAGCAACTATAAATGGATGGCCGGCATTAGGATTTCCCAAGATAGGATATAGGGTACTTTATTTTACTCTGACAGATTTGGAAAATAAAAATTATACGCTGGACTATACCCCGTTTAGAGGTGAAATGGTAGGAAAAGATTATGTCGCTACTTCATACAAAATTCCACCTGGAACTTACACGTTTGCTATGGGATTCCGGCAAGCTAAAGACTTGGGAGCGATTGATTTTTCAATTTTCAAAGATGGAGAGGAAATTCAAGTTGGTACTTTTTCACAGTCTAAATTAAACAACAATTCTGCTCTCCATTACGACCGTGGTAAAGAAGGGGGATACCCGGAAAATATAGATGAAGCTGTTAAACAAGGATTTAAAGATAAAGCAAAATACGATCGTGACGGTGGTACTGTAGGCACAGTTACTATTCCAGGTGATAAAGCTTCTGAAATTGTGATCCGCTTTAAAGGCTCTGGAAGCAACTTGAAACACGCATCGTTATATCATTGGTGCCTAAGACCAACTAAGGACTGTTATTAATCTTATGAAAATAAAGACAACATGAAAAAGATACAAGTTTTATTTTTCGCCCTGTTAATTTGCCTGTTCGCAGCTAATCTGTATGCACAGGAACAAGGCAAAATAAGCGGTAAAATATTATCTACCCTGAATATTCCGATTGAGGGTGCGGTAATCTCTGTCACCGGAAGTGAAGATGTCACTACGGACAAAAATGGAGTATTTCAAATTCAATGCAAGGATCCGCAGAAAGCCAATATTTCTGTTTGGGCTGCCGGGTATTATACAGTGTTTCAGGCGGTAAATAACCGTAAGGAGATGTCTATTATTCTGATTCCCGAATCGGAGTACAAGTATAATGAGACAACGGTGTTGCCTTTCCGTATTGAGACAAACGGTGTTACTACTTCCGCTGAGAATATTGCCAAAAAAGACTTTGTGCCTGCCGGCATGAAGATAGACCGTGCTTTGGCTGGACAAATTGCCGGTTTGCAGGTAACTCGTGGTAGCGGTATGCCTGGAGAGGGAAGTTATCTCAATTTCCGTGGAGTACGTTCGTTTGTGGGTAACAATGCTCCGTTAGTTGTTATTAATGGTATACCTCATATACCGGACGTGAATGATTCTCCGTTGATTAACGGATTGAGCCGTAATATTTTCCAAGCTTACAATCTGCAGGATATTCAGAATATTACAATTTTGAAAGGTGCAGAGGCTGCTTTATATGGTTCTATGGGTGCTAATGGCGTTATTCTGATTGAGACAGATGGTGCTAATTCGGACAACATGAATACGGAAATCAGTTACTATGGACAATTTGGTATCAATTGGAATAATAAGCGTATGCCATTATTAAACGGAATCAACTACCGTTCGTATTTGTCGGATATGGGTATGAGTTATTTCGGTAATATGGATGAGTTCTTTACTGAATTTCCTTTTATGAGTGATCCTAATAACAGCAAATATGCTAACTACTACAATAACAATACGAACTGGCAGGATGAAATCTACCGGAGAGGATTCGTAACGGAGAATCTGTTTCGGGTAGAAGGTGGTGATGCTATCGCTAAATATGATTTATCTTTGGGGTACTCTAAAGAAGATGGAATATTGAAAAGTACCCAGCAGAATCGCTACCATACCCAGTTGAACGGAAACTTCTTGGTGAGTAAGAATTTTGAAGTCTATGCTACTGTCGGATTGGCATATATCAATGGCAATTATCAGGAACAAGGAATGAATATGCGTACCAATCCGTTACTCACTGCTTATGCACAGTCTCCGTTGCTGGCCCCTTACCAAAAATCTGATAATGGAATATTTACTCCGGTTTATTCTACCTATTATTATGGAATTAGCGAGAATATGGCTTATGCCGTAAGTAATCCGCTGGCTATTGTTAATACATTAGATGCGAGAAGTCGGCAGTATGACGTCAATATCAAAGCTGGTTTCAATTATAAAATGTTTCCCGGATTTTCTCTTGGTGGTGTGTTTGGGTTGTATTATAATTACAATAAAGAACACATTTTTGTTCCGGGACGTACGGATCTTACCATTGTTCCTATCACCGACTCATATGGTACAGAAGAAAATACGATACGAGAAGGTGTAGCGGAAGCCACTAACTACTTTTATAATTTAAATGCGCGCTACAACAAGTTGTTCAACAGCCGTCATGCACTGAACGTTATGGCAGGATTCCAGGCAATGACTACTTTGCAGGAATATGACGGAGCATATGCCCGTAACACTACTAATGATTTCTATCAGGTGTTGGGATCTGCAAATGCTGTTGGTCGTTATTTCGATGGTTATCAGAACAAATGGAACTGGGCGAATATCTATGCTCATGTCGACTATACTTATAATAATGTTCTGAATACTGCATTCAATATGGCAATTGACGGTTCTTCTGCCAACGGAAGATATACAAATCATTTCCAGGTATATCCGTCAGGTAGTGCCACCTGGATGATGAAAAACATGTCTTTCCTGATTGATAAAGATTGGATAAATCGTCTGGATATTCGTGCGGAATATAGTCTGATGGGAAACAGTCGTTTTTCTTCTAATTACGGAAAGTCGTATTATAGTAGTTCGCCATATATGGCAGTGTCAGGTATTTTGCGTACACAAATTCCGAATACACACTTGAAACCTGAAGTAACTTCACAAATGAACTTGAGTTTGGACGCAAGCATTTTAAGAAATCGTATTAACGTAGGGGTTGATTACTATCGTGGAAGAAGTAAAGATGTTATTATGAACATTAGTAAATCTGCAGTTTATGGTACGTCTGCTTATTATGCAAACGTCAGTAAGATTGACAATAATGGAGTAGAGCTTTCTTTACAGGCTTCACTTGTTCGCCTGCGTGATTTTGAATGGATTGTCGGAGGTAACATTTCTTTTATGGAAAGCAAAATCAAGTCGTTAGGTGGCAAGGAACAAGAAGTAATTGAATATGAAGACGGTTCCATGTTGGTGAGTCGAGTAGGAGGTAATCCATATGAGTTTTACGGACTTCAGGCAACGGGTGTTTACTCCACTCAGTCGGAGGCAGAAGAGGCAGCATTGCTGAACAGTAGTAATCAGCCATACCGTGCCGGTGATGTACGTTATGTAGATCAGAATAATGATGGTCGGATCGATTCTAAAGATTATGTATCTTTGGGTAGTGCTACTCCTGATTATTTTGGAGGATTTTACACCAACATCCGTTACAAACAGTTTGCTTTAGCTGCTGAGTTCTCATATTCAAAAGGAAACGAAGCTTACAATGCAGTAAGGCAGACACTGGAATCAGCTTCATCTTTTTCCAACCAAAGTGTTGCTGTAGCCAATCGTTGGAGTGTGGAAGGACAAGTGACCAATATTCCGCGTGCCAATTATGGAGACGCTATTGGCAATAACAAATTTTCTTCTCGCTGGATTGAAGACGCTTCTTATTTGCGCATGAAGAGTGTTACGTTAAGCTATAGTTTTGATAAGCCAGTTTGGAAGTTCTTCCGTTCCGGCACACTGTATGTGACAGGAGAAAATCTGCTTACTGCTACTAAATACTTGGGACTGGATCCGGAATTTGCTTACTCGTCCGGTAATAGTGCAATACAAGGATTTGATTATGCGAAAGTAATGCAACCGAAATCTGTCAAATTGGGTATTAACTTGAAATTCTAATGATGAAGATGAAAAAAATATTATTAAATGTCGCTTTCATTCTAGCGGCTACCTTATTGGGAGGATGTGATGATTTCTTTAATCCCGATACGGATGTTACACTCGATAATGAGGATTATATATCGGAAGAAAGTGAGATGTACTCCGGTTACATTGGTATTATGACTAAAATGCAAGCTATTGGAGACAAGGTGATTTATCTGAATGAACTTCGGGGAGAAATGGTGGTGCCGACTGCAACGGCACCCACTGAACTCTATAACTTGTATAATTATGATGATGATTTGAGTGGTAATTCGTATGCAGATCCTTCCGGATTTTACGAAGTGATTAATGCTTGCAACGATTATCTTCGAAAATTGAAAACATACGAAGAAAATAATTCTATTAACGAAAGCCATTACAAGGCGTTGGTCAGCAGTACGCTACGTGTTAAGACATGGATGTTTATGACAATTGCCAAAATCTATGGAGAGGTAGTTTGGGTGGATAAACCGATGACTTCATTAAGAGACTTGTCAAAGTTTGACGTGTTGAATCTTGATGAAACAATGGTTGCTTGTAAGAATTTGTTGGATATTGGTTTTGATAACATTGATGGAACTTATGAAACGGCTTGGAAAGACTGGGTAGATCCGGACACAGAATTAGCGAACAGTGAATATCGTCGTTGGGATATGATGACTCCGCCTTATTATGCTTTATATGCAGAGATTTGCTTGTGGTTAGGTAGATACCAGCAGTGTATCAATATGATACTTAACAAAATGAATAGTATGTATGAAAAGACCAACAATCAATCTATTGCTTTTTTACGTAATGATATGTTGTTCAGTCATTATAATAATTTTTTTAATAATGAGACACCGTATGATTATGAATCTGCATCAGCAATCATGTATGACTATCAAAACAGACAGACGAACAATCTGTTGAAACATTTCGATTCTGATTATCCGAATAAATATTGGTTAGCACCGGCCGAAGTGGCAGTTGAACGTTTCAAAGACAATGAATTCGATCCGCTGGGTAATCAAACCAAAGATTTCCGAATGGATCGTACGGTTTATGATTACAATGGAAAATGGGTGGTTTGTAAATTTCGTCCGATTTCCAGTCCTTTGCGTGCTGCTTATCGTGATGACGTATTTGTGTATACTTATCGAGGGGCAGACCTCTATTTCATGTTGGCGGAAGCTTTCAATCAGTTGGGTAGAAGAGCGGTAATAGACGCTTTAATTAATGTTGGTGTTAGTGGGTATATTAGTGAATTCGACGTTAATGAAGAAGGAACTTATTCTGGTAACTGGTATGGGTTTACCCCTCATTGGACAAATGCTAGTACCGTATACAATTATTCAAATGGAACTTCAGGAATCGCTAGCCGTAAATATGGTGACAAGGGGATTCGTGGAACGGAAGTAAGTTATAGTGGTTTAGGATCACGTACCTTTACCTCCGATAAGCAAAACAATGATGAAGAAATATTGAAAGAAATGATGCTGGAAATGGCATGCGAAGGAAAAGTTTATCCGGCTATGATTCGTATGGCAAAACGTTATAATGATAATAGTTTCATGGCGAAGTATATTTCGGAAAAGTACGAAACTACTGGCAATGCTGAAGACATTCGTTCCAAAATAATGAATGGAGACTATTTTATCAAATGGAATTTAAAATAAAGATCCTCAAATCATCCTTTGGTTTGGATTATTAGGGTGGAGTGACGCGGGTTTTTGAATGAGAATCCGCGTCATTTGTTTCAAAAATAAATACTTTTGTAAATAACAATAATAAAGAAAAATGAAAACATTCGCAGTATCTATTGCAGCACTTTTTATTTGGACAGCTTGCGGAGATGGAAATCAGCCGATAATTGACCGCGAGGCATTAGTAGAAAGGAATAGTCCTGTTGTGACGGCATTCGATTCATTAGCTTCACTTTCTGTAGGAAATGGAGAATTTGCTTATACGGTAGACATAACCGGATTACAGACGTTTCCGGACAATTATAAAAAAGGAGTTCCATTGGGAACGCAGAGCCAGTGGGGCTGGCATAGCTTCGCCAATCCGGACCGGCTTACTCCGGAAGAAACCCTGAAAGAATACGATTTTGGCAGGGGAAAGAAAGAACTTTACGCTACTCAATTCAAAGAAGAAGGCAGACAACAGGATGCCGCTAATTGGTTTCGTGTCAATCCGCATCGTCTTCATTTAGGAATTGTCGGCTTTGACGTGGAAGAAGGTACGGATATTGGACAGGTAACTGACGTTCATCAGAAACTTTGCTTGTGGGATGGAAAAATCGAAAGTCGGTTTAAATTAAACGGTGAAGATTATCAAGTGGAGACAGTCTGCCATCCTTCTAATGATATGATTGCTGCAAATATTACCTCTAAGGCGCATACCGGGATTTGTTTTCGCTTTCCGTATCCTACGGGCGCTCATTGTGATGATGCATGTAATTGGGAAGCCGTTGATAAACATACAACGACTATTGTTACTCAAAATGAATCTTCCGCAGTTTTGAAACATACTTTAGATAGCACAGAGTATTTCGTAACTTTGTATTGGGAAGGGAAGGCTACTTTCAATGAGAAAGCAAAACATTATTTTGTCCTGACTCCGATGGACGATCATTTAGCTTTTACATGTGCTTTTACTAGTACAGCTCCTTCAACGCAGCCTGTTACTGTAGCACAAACTCAAGAAGAAGCAAAAAACTATTGGAACTCGTTTTGGAAGGAAGGCGCAGCTGTTGACTTTTCGGCATGTACAGACCCACGGGCCAAAGAACTGGAACGACGTGTGGTACTTAGCCAATATTTGCTTGCTATTCAGAGTGCAGGTACTACTCCTCCGCAAGAGACGGGGCTTACCTATAATTCGTGGTTTGGCAAATTTCATCTTGAAATGATCTGGTGGCACGAAGCTCAATTTGCTCTTTGGAATCGTAGCAACTTACTTGACCGTACATTAGGTTGGTATGAAAAGGCTGAACCGATAGCGCGTCAAATAGCCCAAAGACAAGGGTTTGATGGCGTTCGCTGGATGAAAATGACCGATCCTTCAGGAACAGAAGCCCCTTCCAAAGTAGGAAGTTTTCTGATTTGGCAACAACCTCATTTAATTTATTTGGCAGAATTACTTTATCGTGCTGATCCGACTAAAGAAGTATTGGAGAAATATAATCGTTTGGTACAGGAGACTGCAGAATTTATGTACTCTTTTGCTACATACGATGAACTGGAAGGACGTTACGTATTGAAAGGTGCCATTCCTGCACAAGAAACGTTGCGTGCTGCAGAAACAGTTAATCCTCCTTTTGAACTTTCTTACTGGCATTTTGCCATGCAGACCGCCCAACAATGGCGTGAACGTATGGGACAGCAACGCAGTTTGGAATGGGATGAAATGATCGATAAACTTTCCCCTTTAGCATCTAATAATGAAGGACTTTATCTGGCTGCTGAAACAGCCATAGATACTTATAAAGATATTCGTTATACTTCCGACCACATGGCAGTATTAGGTGCAGTCGGTATTCTTCCGATGAATAAACTT